>Ga0209381_1000280_pt1 | contig 139182 bp, 105 predicted proteins | sample DewCreD2012metaG_FD_184111 | JGI IMG/M metagenome (GOLD analysis project Ga0209381, IMG submission 184111) | Hot spring sediment bacterial and archeal communities from British Columbia, Canada, to study Microbial Dark Matter (Phase II) - Dewar... ...
CAAAGAGCGGCACAAAGTCGTCAAAAAGGGCGTTTCTGCTGCCCAAACCGCTTGAAATTCGATTGGTAAGGTACTGTTCCAACCCTGACGCATCAGTCAGGGAAAAATGGTTTGTCTAAACTCGAGTTTGAAAAAAATATTAAAAAAACCATCGCTCCTGCAACAACAGGAGCGATGGACTGGCTTTTTCCTGCACATTACAATTGCTAGCGAAGATCCACGACTTTTTTTAGAGCAGGCGGGAATTATTTACCATTGGCGGCCCCGACGGGATTCGAACCCGCGATCTCGGCCTTGACAGGGCCGCATGTTAAACCGCTACACCACGGGACCGGGCAGCGGCTAATATACCATAGGCAGGAAATAGCGTCAAGGAAATTTGCAGATTTGTTACCTGCGCTCTTTTGCCCGCCAGAGAAGCAGGCCGTCGAATCCGGTTGAGCCAAGTAATGCATTGGGGCGTTCTGTCCAGACGTAAAACATGCCCTGTCCAGGGTCGAATGGGTCGTAGAGCAACACCTCGTCAATGACAAAGCCATTCGGGGTCCCATAATTGGTCACAGCATAGGCGCTCCCGCCGCTATCCACCCGATTGACGGTTAACATGTGATCAAAATTCCCGCCAACGCCTGCGCGCAGATAGACAAAATCGCCGGGCAAAAGGGGTGTTTCTTGCCAATTTACCTGGTCAATACGAGTGGGGATAATGACTTGTTCAAAGAAGGCTGGCGGGAAAGCGCGGCGGAGCAATTCGGTGCCAGTGGCATCGAAAGGGTTTAACAACCAGAAATCGTGAGGGATGAGTTCATAGGTCACCAGGCCGATATCTTGCAAAATGGCCAGGGCTAGCGGCCCGCAAATTAAATCGGGCGAACCGTAGCCGCTACCGTTGATGCGTTCTCCAACGCGGCGACTTTCGGCCGGGGTGGGAGCAATGTAATGCAGTGAAGCCTGATAGAGTAGAATTTGCCGCTCTTCATCCAATGGACCGCGGAAATCGAGCCGCCCCTCTGCCACCCATGTTGCAACGACGTCTTGAGCAGGAGCCGGGAAAGAGGGCGGCGGTTCATTCCGGACCCGGGCTGGCGCGGTCAACTCAAGCGGCAGCCCACCTGCCAGGACGGGAGTGGGTGTCCTGTCATTCGATGCAGCAACGGGTGCGCTTGGCGCGGGTTGAAGTGGGACTGGCATTGGATTCAGGAGCAGAAGAAGTACCGGCGCAGCCAGGAGGGTAATCAGCAAGCCAATGCCAACACCGGTCAACAGGTATCGAATTTCAGGATGGCCTTTATGCATCATGCATCAATTTGTCAGCAGTCAGGTCAGATAACGTCCCGGCCCCAGCAGCAAACATGACTACTTGAATCTGGCGGCGGATCAGGCGTAGTAATTCCACCGTCTTTTCGGTTGAAATTGCAGCCGCCTTCAGGAATTGACCTGCCATACCGCCGAGCGTTGCGCCTAATGCCAGGCATTTGGCGATGTCCACCCCATCCTTGATGCCCCCGCTGGCAAAGATGGTCATAGTGGGGACGGCCTGACGGACGATTTGAATCGATTCGGCGGTGGGAATGCCCCAGCCGACGAACGAGGCTGCCAGATGGCGCGTGAACTCATCTGGGGCGCGGTGCATCTCCACCTGTGACCAGGAGGTCCCGCCTGCTCCGGCTACATCAATTGCGGCTACACCGCTCTCGGCCAACCGCTTGGCCGTCTGCTCCGAAATTCCCCAGCCGACTTCTTTGACGATGACCGGCACTTCAAGTTTTTTGCACACTTCCTCAATTCTTTTGGCCAGGCCGGCAAAATTTGTGTCACCGCCCGCCTGCACCGCCTCTTGTAATGGATTCAAGTGCAGGATAAGCGCATCGGCTGCCAGCATCTCCACTGCGCGGCGGCAGTGGTCAACACCGTAACCATAGTTCAGTTGGACGGCGCCCAGGTTGGCAAACAGCAAAATATCTGGTGCAGATTGGCGGGCAACGGTAAAGGTGGGAATCAGTTCGGGATGTTCCAGCGCGGCGCGCTGACTGCCCACGCCCATGGCCACACCGACTGCCTGAGCCGCTTCTGCCAGCCGCCGGTTAATTTTAGCGGCTTCATCTGTCCCGCCGGTCATTGAACTTATCAGAATAGGAGCGGCCAGGGTCTTGCCGAACAAGCCCAGGCTGGTTTCGACCCGTTCCAGGTCTAACTCGGGTAAAGCCTCGTGAACAAAGCGGTATTTTTCCAATCCGCTGGTCAATGCCGAGCGTACATCCTGTTCCAGATTGATTTTGATATGGTCCGACTTTCGCCGGTCAATGGGCGCAACTTTTGACATTAGGTAGTGTTCCTTTGTGTGAACTGGCTTGACACGTCTCAGAGACGGGTTACAATAGGCCAGTCAAATTGCTCGATTTCATTTCAGGAGGACCAGAATGTCTGATACATTTGAGCAGGTCAAGGCCATTATTGTGGATTTGCTGGGCACCGACCCGGCCAAGATTACGCCGGAGGCCCGTTTTCGCGAGGACCTCGAGGCCGATTCGCTCGACCTGGTGGAATTGATTATGGCCTTTGAGGATAAGTTCGGCGGTGAAATCTCTGATGAGGATGCTCAGAAGATCACCACTGTCGGCGAAGCGGTTGCATATCTCGAAGCCCACAAGTAATCCCACCTTTTGATTATACTCGCAGAGATGCCCTGTGCCTGGTTTGTTGGGTCGGGGTGTTTCTGCTTTAATAAATGCCGTGGGTTTGGGATAAAAAATTTCGCCGCCGAGACGCAGAGTTTCACCCCCAATTTTTGTGTTTCTCAGTGTTTCTGCGGTATGTTGTGTTGGCACCCTGAAAAGGGTGAAATTGTTTGAAATGCATGGCAAATCAAGCGATGACCACCAAACCTGGCGGTCATCGCTTTTTGTTTCAGAATGTAGTTGTGGGTTGCTGCTGCAACTCAAGGTATGGTTACTTTAGCAGGCTGGGAATTTCTTCGGGGTGTTTGGCAACTTTTACGCCTGCTGCCTCAAGGGCTTTGATCTTGTCGGCGGCAGTGCCGGAACCGCCTTCAATGATGGCGCCGGCATGGCCCATCCGTTTGCCGGGAGGGGCAGTCTGCCCGGCAATGAAAGAGACAACCGGCTTGGTCATCTTGGTGCGGATGAATTCGGCTGCCTTTTCCTCGTCGGTACCGCCGATTTCACCAATCAGAACGACTTTCTCTGTCTGCGGGTCGCGCTCAAACATTTCCAGCACATCAATGAAGTTGGTGCCGTTAATGGGGTCGCCGCCGATGCCCACGCAGGTGGAGGCGCCCATGCCCTGCAGTTTCAGGGCATACAACACTTCGTAGGTCAGTGTGCCGGAGCGCGAGACAACTCCTATGTTGCCGGGGATGGCAATATTGCCAGGGATGATGCCTACTTTGGCTTCGCCAGGTGTCAGCAGGCCGGGGCAATTGGGACCGAGCAAACGGGTACCTTTTTGGTCAAGATACTCGCGCACTCGCATCATATCCTGGACAGGAATGCCCTCTGTGATGCAGACGATAAAGGGGATACCGGAGTCGGCCGCCTCGTAGATGGCGTCGGGGGCAAATTTTGCCGAGACAAAGATGATGGAGCAATTGGCGCCAGTGGCACTGACAGCCGATTTGCACGAGTCGAAGACGGGCACCTTCCCGTCCAGGACCCACTCGCCACCTTTGCCCGGACGTGTGCCGCCGACCACCTTGGTGCCGTAGGCCAGCATTTGTTGTGTGTGGAAGAGGCCTTCGTTGCCTGTAATGCCTTGAACAATCAGGCGGGTATCTTTATTGACTAAAATGCTCATGTTGGGCCTCCTATGCTGCTGCTTTTGCGGCTGCTACGGCTTTTTGAGCCGCCTCAGCCAGGGTTTCGGCGGTGATCATCTTGGCATCGGCCAGCAATTTGCGGCCCTCTTCGGCATTGGTGCCAACCAGACGAACCACCATGGGGATATTGGGTTTGACTTCGGCCAGTGCAGCCAGAATGCCCTTGGCAACCTCGTCGCAACGGGTGATGCCGCCAAAGACGTTGAACAGGATGGCTTTCACGTTCTTATCGGAGAGGATGATGCGCAGGGCCGCGGCAACTTTTTCGGCACTGGCGCCGCCGCCAATATCCAGGAAGTTGGCCGGTTCGCCGCCATAGAGTTTGACGATATCCATTGTGGTCATTGCCAGTCCAGCGCCGTTGACCATGCAGCCGATATTGCCGTCCAGTTTGATGAAGGACAGGTCATGCTTGCGGGCCTCTGTCTCGGCTGGCGCTTCCTCGTCCACGTCGCGCATTTCGGCGAGATCAGGATGTCGGAAAAGAGCGTTGTCGTCCAGCAGCATTTTGCCGTCCAGTGCGCTTAAGGATTTTTCCTTGAGGATGACCAGGGGGTTGATTTCGGCCAGGGTGGCATCGCATTCGGTGTAAGCGCGGTAGAGGCCGCGGCAAATGTCGCCAAATTGCTTCCAGTATTCGCGCGGCAAGTCAATGCCCAGGGCAATGTCATTGGCTTGATAGTCGCGCAGGCCAAGCAGCGGGTCAATGTGAACTTTGATAATCTTCTCAGGCGTTGTGCGGGCTACTTCCTCAATGTCCACACCGCCAGCAGCAGAGGCCATAAAAACTGGCCGCCGCGCAGCGCGGTCGTTGGTGATGCCAAGGTAAATTTCATGTTCAATATTGGCCGCCGGATCTACCAACACTTTGCGCACTGGCAGACCTTTGATTTCCATGCCCAGGATAGCAGAAGCCACTTCCTCGGCTTCTTTGGGGTCTTTGGCCAGGCGTACACCGCCAGCCTTGCCGCGTCCACCTACCAATACCTGGGCTTTGACAACAACGCGGCCACCTAACTCTTCGGCAATTGCTCTTGCCTCTTTAGCGGTGGCCGCAACCCGGCCCTTGGGGACCGGAATGCCATATTTGGCAAAGATTTGTTTGGATTGATATTCGTGGAGTTTCATGCAATCTCCCTTATAGGTTTACTCAGGCCTACGACCTGGATGACAAGCGGCATGATTATACCACCCCACAAAAAAAACGCCTTGCGCAGTCTGTCACTATGCAAGGCGTCACTTTGTCACCAATTTCTTTTGTTATGGACGGGGTAGAGTAAAGCGCATGATGCGGTTGTTGCCAGCATCGGTCACCCACACGTGGCTGTTCCTGTCCACGGCTACGGCTGCTGCCAGTCCAATCTTTTCTGGGCCGATGCCATAATCGCCCCAGACTCGCACCAACTCGCCCTGTGTGGTAAATTGCAAGATGCGATACCCTTCGGGGTCAGCCGCAAACAGATTACCTTGCCCATCCACTGCCAGGAAAGGCTTATTTTCCAGCGATTGTCCAAACCAGCCGTTGACTTCCCATTGACGTATTGGCAGATAGAAAAGCCCATCTGTGCTAACGGCAAAGACTTGAATGCGCTGATTCCAGGTATCGGCGACGTATAAATTCCCATCCGGATCCAAGGCCAAGCCAACTGGCTCATCGAATTGACCGGCTTCCATACCGACTGTACCAAATTGACTGAGGTAGTTGCCGTTGGCATCAAAAACGACCACGCGCTTATTGCCAGTATCGGTGACATAAACCCGGCCCTGAGAGTCGACGGCGATCCCGCGCGGCCCCCAGAAGGCATCCCCCGTTTCTGCCAGACCGTAATGCCCCCAGGCAAGCAGCGGTTTGCCATCGGCGCTAAATTTCTGAATGCGGTGATTCCAGGTATCGGTCACATAGACAGAACCATCCGGGCCAACAGCCACACCCCAGGGTTCGTTGAAAGTCCCAAGCGGAGCCTGACCCGTGCCAACATCTCCAAAACTTCCCCACATTCCCAAGAATTCGCCTGCAGCGCTAAAATGCTGAACGCGATGATTGCGCGAATCGGCCACATAGAAACTGCCATCTGGAGCAAAAGCAATACCGCGTGGCGCATTGAACTGCCCTGGCCCGCTGCCGCCAGTACCAACAATTTGATCAGCGGCTAAAACGATAGTTTTCTCCTGATATGCATCCGGCTTAATCTCGGCTGCAGCCGCCATGCCGTAATTCCAAATCTGAGCGGCAATGTCTTTGCGGATGTATAGCCGCATTTCATCCGCTGGCGACCAGGTTGTCAGAGTCATACTTTGAGAGCCGGTAGCCTGCGCGTAACGTTTGTAATCGCGGTTTAACCAGATATCAATGATTCCAGCGCGGATGCTAGGGTTAAGAATAGCGTTGCAGACTCGTGAGTAATCCTTGCTTCGGATCAGTCGCAGGCCTGCCAGCACTCCCTTGCAGGGGTAGGTATCATCAAAGGGGATAGAAGGCTCGCGCTGGCTGACCAGATAGAAATAATCCTGGTTGGGCCACCACATGCGCATGTAGTTGAAAACGTAATAGTCGTCGCCAACAACCGGTTTTATTTTTTCAAAGTTCTTCTGATCTACGATAATCACCGGGGCTTCGCGCAGCGAGCGGGTGGGTACATCGAAAGAGCGCGTGTTGGTATAGTCACGCAGATACCAGACAAACGGCCAGGAGACGCCTGTATCTGGCGCGCTGGCATCGTAGGCTACCGGCATTCCCAAATCCCCATTTATACGGCGCGAAATTTCCTCCACTTGACGCATCACATCCTTCACGCCAGTGGCAGCGTGGGCATACACAAGATATTCCATGGCCGTATCGTACAAAACATAGGCGGCGCGAAAGGCGGCGCGTCCGGTCAACACGGCTAACAGGGTAAAGAAGGTCAGAACACCCACACGCACGGCGTGTTGCCAATCCCAATCACGCACAAGGTATATCAAACCAGCCCCACTTCCCAGAGCGCCCAGCGTTGCCAGCAAAAATGTTGCCGTGTCTTGTAATTGGGCCAGTTCCTTGCCCTGAAACGGCGGATGGGCTCCCAGGATGCTCAGGAGGGCAGATGTGGTGGATGCAAAGAATAGACCTAAAAGCGCAATAACCAGCCCAACTTTTCGTTGGCGCAGATCGGCCCAGTTGGTTCGAGCCAGCACCTGTCCAAGGCCCCAACCGCTCAATAGAATCATAGGCCAGGCAATATGATATGTTAGCCAGGGCATCTTTTCGCCGGCAAGGGTATAGGCCAACAGACTGCTAATTGACCACCAGACCAGCAGGGTCAACGCATTGCGTCTGGCGGATGGATCTTTTATCGGTTCAGGGCCGGGGACCGAGCCTGCTTCCGTCTCGAAAGGCTGGGTACTGTCTTTGGCTTTTAGCGTGGGTGTTGTGCGCCACTTTCCTAACAGGCGCTTTAGCCCGATCAGCATTGCCAGCAGGCTGCCCAGGGCGGGCAGGAATTCGTACATGGGAATCTGGATCAGGGTGTAGTAATAACGCGGCTGGCTGCCACGTTCCACCCCTTGCTGTTCCAACCAGTAACCAAGCGAGCCGATCATGCCTGTGAAGAAACCCGGCCCATTGGTAAAGACGGTAGTATATAGCACGGTGAAAATGGCATAAAAGAGAGCGGCATTTTTTAACCAGAGATTCTTTTCCCACAACAAACCAACAGCAACAGAGATGATCGCCATAGGAATCAGGAAAAGAGCGGTGTGTAGAATGCCCTGCGTCGAGTAATCTGTTGGGTTCCAACCTGCCAGTTTGACCGGGAAAGCGGTCAATTGTGGCAGAATGAGCGTGCCGATTAGGATCAACAAACCGAAAGAGCGTTCGGCGCATAGGGCAGACCAGCCGTAGCCAATGACGAGAATGGCAACAGCCCCTGCAATGAATATGCCCGCCAGGATGGCCAATACCAGGGTGAACGAAAAGGTAGTAGCCTGAGCCAGGCTTCCGCCTTCCAGGGGATGCGTTGGGTCGAGCGGAGCGACTGTCTGTGCCTGCAGGGGGGGAGCCTGTTTCCCCTCAAAAATGCCTGCACCTAACGCAATTGTGGCAAGAAGGATGCCAACGGACAGAATGATAATGAAAGCAGAAAATAACCTTCTGTTGTTCCAGGGGCGTTGCGTAACACGTGCCACAAAGAAGACGCCCAAATACAACAGCGCCTGGGCAGTGTATATGAAAGAAGTCTCTTTGGTGGAAAAATGCAAAGCCAGTGAAGCGGTCAGCAGGTAAAGATAGCGGCTTTTACCGGTTTCCAGGTAGCGTAGGATGCTGTAAAGCATGACAATGCCGAATAAGCCAACAAAGGCTTCGTTGCGTACGTAACGCCCATAGAAGAGCATAATTGGCGAAATGACCAGCATCAGGCTGGCTACCAGTGCCCCCGCCTTGCCCAGATAGCGACGCCAATACCAGACCATCCAGACGGTGGCGATGCTGGATAAGGCGGCTGGGATGCGTGCAGTAAAGTCGGAGTCTCCGAATAGGTAATATATCAGTGCCAGGAAGTGAAACTGGAAGGGTCCATGCATCATTGGGCTATGTTGATAGCCCTGACCTTTATAGAGCAACCAGGAGAAGTAGGTGTGCAGGCTTTCATCGTGACTCATGACGCGTGTTCCCAGGTCGTAGAAGCGGGAGACAAACGCCAAAAGCAGAATGCCGCCAAAGAGCAGGATTTCGTAAGTCAATCCCGGTAGGGCAGGGAAGGGGGAGCGTTCAAGCCAGGAGTGTTTTTTGTTCATAAGACAGCGATCTCATCTTGGTTTTGTTGATTTGAGGCTTTAGGGCTTGACTATACTGCAAGGCCGAGAATCTGACAAGAACATAATTGCGTGTAGCCAGTAACACAAAAAAGAAAAAACCACAAAAATAACTATAAAGAAAGAACACTCGCCAACTGACCACAGCCAGCCTGAATATCAATCCCTCGACGCACACGAATAGTACAGGGAATGCCAGAACCTTCTAAAATAGATTTGAAACGAGCAGCGCGTTCCCGGCTGGTGGGCTGACCAGCATAACCAACTGTGGGGTTGAGCGGAATCGCATTGACGTGGCAAAGAAGACCCTGAAGTTTTTCTGCCAGTAAGCGCGCTTGTTCAGGTGTGTCGTTGACATCACGAATGAGTGCCCATTCAAAACTGATACGCCGGCCTGTCTGCCGGACGTAATCGCGGCACGCATCCAGCACATCATCAACCGAATAAGTTTTGTTGATTGGCATCATGCTGGTGCGCAGAACATCATCGGCAGCATGCAGTGACACGGCCAGGTTGATTTGCCGTTTTTCGCTGGAGAAACGCCGAATCAACGGAACCAGGCCAACCGTCGAAACGGTGAAGCGCCGCGCTCCGAAGTTGAAGCCTTCCGAGTCGTTCAATCGATCTATGGCCGCCATTGTGTTGGTGTAATTGTGGAAAGGTTCCCCCATACCCATCACAACAATATTGGTCACATTTTTATTCTCGGCTTTCAAAAGACGAGCGTAATACAGGACCTGGGCCACAATCTCGCCGCTGGATAAGTGACGTTTGAAGCCCATTTGGCCGGTAGCGCAAAAGACACAGCCCATTGCACAACCCGCCTGTGTAGAGATACACAGCGTTTGACGGCGTTCATAACGCATCAAAACGGCTTCGATAGCATGGCCATCGTGAAGACCAAAGAGAGTCTTAACGGTCTGCCCGTCAGATGAAGTCAGGGTTTTTAGCGGTTGCAACGCGTCAAAGCGAAACTGTTGGTTCAAACGCTTTCGCAAGTCGGATGGTAAGTTGGTAAAATCGGCCGGACTTTGCCATAACTGGCAATACAATCCCTGCCATAATTGCTGGGCACGATAAGCCGGCTCGTCCCATTCATCCAACAGGGCAACGAAATCAGCAAGATCAAGGTCGTAGATTAGCGACTGCAGGGACATAGTTGGATTTTATCACGAGGCGCAAAGTGTTTTTCATGCGTTCAGTTTCGGATAAATTCGCATATAATAGGCCAGTTTGGAGGTACCCATGAAAACAATTTCTTTCTATAAATCTTTGGCGTTACTGGGCCTGAGTGCCTTTGTTTGGGTGGCTTGCAAGCCTGCTGAGCCAACTCCTACTCCTGTGGACGTAGATGCAATTCGGACAAGCGTGGTCATGACAGTTTTAGCAGAGCAAACGGCTACTGCACTGGCCTTGCCAACATCAACCTTCACGGCCACACCAACAGATACACCTCTGCCGCCGCCTACCCTGCCTCCGGCAACAACTGCGGCGCCGTTTGTCTCATCTCTGCCCGACAATTCAACCTGGATCAGGGATGTCACCATTAAAGACGGCACCATCCTGAACCCCGGCGAGACGGTGACAAAAACCTGGCTGGTTTCCAACTCGGGCACAACGACCTGGACACCCACTTACAAAGTGATTTATGGGTATGGAGATCCAATGGGCGGAGTGGCCACTCCCATTGGCAAGACGGTCAAACCAGGTGAGCAGGTGGAAGTTTCAATTGTCATTACTGTTCCAACTTCAAAAAGTGGTCGCATAACCGGTGCTTGGCGTTTGGCCAATGATAGGGGCGAGCCGTTTGGCACGTGGCTAACCATTGATATTCAGGTGGCCGGTTCGGCTGCGACTCTGGCTCCCACCGATACGCCGGAACCTACCGAAACGCCTACACCATAAGAAAATTTTTTGTTGTTAGTTACTTTGTTAATTGGTGGTATGCTCCCTGCCACGGCGTGCCCAGCCGGTGATTCTCGGCGATTTTGACATGCCCCAGTTTTTCGGCAATTTGGGCCGAAAGGCGGGCGATTTGCGGCCAGTCTTCGCTCAAGAGAGCCTGTTTCAACTTTTCGCCCAATTGTCCGCTCCAGGCCCATTCCATACGGAATCGGTCGGCTTTGACCCAGTAATCTCGCTTTTCCCAGGCAGCAACGGTGCTTTCGATACCATTGGCAATTTGTAGCAAGGCAAGGGCAATAAAGGCTGCAAGATCACGCGTCTCAGTGTTAATCTCGGGTTGTTGGGCCAAATGGCGCACAGCCAGGGCAACCGCTTTGGTCAGCCGATTGCGTTCCTTGCCAACCGATTCCAGATTGACAACTCTGCTCATGAAAAATGGTTCTCCAATGATGTTGATGATAGGCGGCGAATTATACCCCCGCTTGTGGAAGTCTACAAAATTTCTTTATCAGAGGTTATAATCAGCCCGCTCGTCACGGGGTTTTATTCCCGCGCCGGGGACGTGCTGGAACTGGCAGACAGACATGACTTAGGATCATGGGCCGCAAGGCGTACGGGTTCGATTCCCGTCGTCCCCACAAAAAACAAAAATTCTTTATAAGGAAAATTGCTTTGAAAATTACACAAACTCTTCGCGATGACCACCAGGTTGAACTGACCGTTGAAGTTGAAGCCGAACAGATGGAAGCGGCCAAGCGGCGTGCTGCTCGAAAACTCTCAGAACGTGGCAAAGTGCCAGGGTTCCGACCGGGCAAGGCGCCATACGATGTTGTACGCCGTCACTACGGAGATGAGGCCATCTTAGAACAGGCGCTTGATATTCTGGTAGATGAGATCTACCCACAAGCACTGGAGCAGGAAAAGATCGAACCTGCTGCACCCGGTTCGCTAGAAAAAGTTGAAGCATTAGACCCGGCGAAACTTGTTTTTCTTGTCCCGCTGCGTCCTGAGGTGAAACTGGGAGACTACAGAACATTGCGCCAGGCGTATGAGTTCACGCCGCCGAGCGAAGATGAAGTTGAACAAAGCATTCAGGCTTTGCGTCGAATGTATGGCACAACGCAGGCGGTTGAACGACCAATCCAGATTGAAGACTTTGTTCTTATAGATTTGGTTGGCAAAAAAGTTAAGCCTAAAGACGGCGAAGACCCTATTGTTGCTGAACGCAAGGGGCACGCAATCTATATTGCCCCTGAACCCCGCGAGAATGAGTATCCTTATCAGGGTTTCTCGCGCGAATTGATTGGCCTGAAAGCAGGTGACAAGAAGACCATTACTCATAAGTTTGGCAAGGATGTGGAAGATGAAACCCTGCGCGGGGCAACGGTTGCGTATGAGGTGGAAATCAAGTCGGTGCGTGGCTTACAATTGCCCGAATTGGACGATGAATTTGCCCGCATGACCGGCATAGCAGATACACTGAGCGAACTGCGCGAGGCTATTCGCAAAGACCTGGAACAGAAAAGCAGGGATGATTATGATGACCGGTATTTCCGTGACCTGCTGGAAAAAATTAAGGCTGGAGCCGTTATCAAATATCCGCCGCAATTGGTTGAGATGGAAATTGAGAACATACTGGAAGATTTGAAGGAACGGCTGGCAGAACAGAGATTGGAGTACGAGACTTTCTTGAAAATCCGTGAGATGGACGAAGATCAGTTTATTGAAACAGAAGTGCGTCCGGCAGCCATTCGTCGCCTGGAGCGCCGTCTGGTAATGGATGAATTGGTGGAGGCCGAAAAGATTGATTTGGACTTAGATGCATTGCAGAATGAGTTTGACCAAACCTGGGAAGCGCTGGTCCAGGGGAATGAGGCTTTTAACCGCGCTACAAATGGCGGTGCAAAACGGCCTTCCAATTTGGTGCAGGCGGTGATGCTGGATGTCACTTCTCGCATGCTGTTACAGCAAACACTGGAACGCCTCAAAGATCTGGCAAACGGCCGGGTGGAGGAACAGGAATCCAGGCCTAAGAAAGGCACTACAAAAAAGACAAAAGCCACAGCCGAGATTCCTGCCGAAGGGACAGAAACCAACAGCGGGTCGGCAGATGAGCCGGCTGAAGCCAAACCGAAGAAACGCGCTACAACGAAAAAAGCCGAGTGATGCCTGCATAGTGACGGCTCGAGCCGTCACTATGTCTTTTATCGGTAAAGTTAACGCAATTCCAATAAAAAGCGTGTAAGATTAACACACTTTACTCAGGAGAAAAGACTATGCTTCCCCATTTTAAAAATCTTATCCCAATGGTTATCGAATCGTCTGGGCGTGGTGAGCGGGCTTTTGATATTTACTCATTGTTGCTCAAAGAACGCATTATCTTTTTGGGGACACCGATTGATGACCAGGTTGCCAATGTAATTGTTGCACAATTGCTTTATCTGAATCACGAAGATCCAGATAAGGAAATTCAAATGTACATTAATTCGCCAGGAGGCATAATTTATGCTGGCTTGGCGATTTACGACACAATGCAGATGATTTCCAATCCCATCAGTACGGTAGCAGTGGGGGTAACAGCCTCTTTTGGAACCGTTTTGTTGGCTGCCGGCACAAAGGGACGCCGTTTTGCTCTGCCACACGCCACCATTCACATTCACCAGCCGCTGGGGGGGGCGCAAGGGCAGGCAACGGACATTGAGATTCAGGCACGGCAAATATTGCTCTTGAAACAGCGACTGAATCAAATTATGGCCAAGCACACCGGTCAACCCATCGAAGTCATCGAACGCGACACCGACCGCGACTTCTACCTGGAAGCACCGCAGGCTGTGGAATACGGTCTGGTTGATCAGGTGCTGGAGGCTCCAGAAAAGAAAGCCTGATGTTCTGCTTGCTGGTTTGATCATCTATACATGCGGCGCACTCAGAGTGCGTCGCATGTATCTTTTTTGACATTGCCAAAAGTGTGCCTGTGACGTAAACTTATAGTCAGTATGAGCACTCTACAGGAATTTCTTTCCCAGATACGCCATGCCTGGATTCAACGCATTGCCCATGCTTTGGCGCGTGGCAGCGAGGTGCGCGAGCCTTTTCGCACCGAATTGGAGCGGTTTTTTGAGGCCATGAAACAGGCGGCTGCGAGCGGGAACACTGCCTGGCTGGACCCTGTTCTGGAGCGTTGGGCCGACTCGGCAACTCAAACCGAACTGCAGGGAGGAGAGAACAACATCTCATTTATCATCAACCAGATGATTGCCATCACCCAGCAAGTTGCTCGCGATAGTCTCCCGCCCGAAGATGCGCTTGATTTCATCACCAGCGTCCTTCCGTATTTGACTTACGGCTTAGAAAAAGCCGCGCGTTTAGAAATGGAAAAGCGCATTGCCTACGTCTCCAATCAATTACTGGAAACTCAACAGAAATTGGAACGTCTTGACCGCAGCAAATCAGATTTCATTGCTGTGGCGGCCCACGAACTTAAGACACCGCTAACTCTCATCGAGGGCTATGTTTCAATGATGCGCGATCAGGTTGTTAATTCAGAATCAAGCGGTCCGGATCACACTACTCTTGAGCTATATATTCAAGGCGTCAATAACGGCATTCGCCGCTTGCGTGATATTTTGGAAGACATGATTGATGTCTCGCTAATTGACAATAATTTGCTTTCCTTGAATTTTCAGCCGGTATTACTTAACCATTTATTGGGACTGCTGAGAAGTGAGTTTGCAGAGGCTGTTCGCGCTCGACGTCAGAAACTGGAAGTGCATCCTTTTTCTGGCAGCGAACAGATTTTGTATGCTGACCCAGAGCGGTTATACCAGGCTTTTCGTAATATTGTCTCAAACGCCATCAAATATACCCCAGATGGGGGACGTATTCGCGTGGACGGGCGCTTGTTACCCGGCTTTGTTGAGGTGATCATCTCCGATACCGGTATTGGCATTTCACCTGAAAATCAACAATTGATTTTCGAAAAGTTTGCCCAGTTGGGACAAGCCTCTCTGCATTCTAGTGGAAAAATTAAATTCAAAGGTGGCGGACCCGGTCTGGGTCTCTCGATTGCAAGAGGTATTATTGAGTCGCACGGCGGCGCTATTTGGGTAGAATCAGAAGGTTACGACGAAATAAAATGCCCTGGTTCAACCTTCCACATTCTGTTGCCCATACGCTCCGGACCAGATGATCCCAAACTGGTAAAATTGTTTGGCAACAAGACTCCTTCCAGGCCAAACGAGGCTTAATGGCAAAACGTATCCCTCAACCAACCACACCTCCGCGGGAACGGGCTTTCCTGGTGGGCGTGGATTTACGCGGGCAGGAGGTATTCCTGCCGCTTGAAGATTCGTTGAAAGAACTGGCCCTGCTGGCCGATACGGCTGGCCTGGATGTTGTCGGCGAGATGATCCAACGTCTTGACCGTCCCAACCCGGTCACGCTCATTGGTTCTGGCAAGGTTCAGGAACTAAAAGCATTGGTCGAAGAAACCCTGGCTCAAGTGGTCATCTTTGATGATGAACTTAATCCACGCCACCAGCGCGAACTGGAAGAGGCCCTGGGACAGAACGTTCGTTTGCTTGACCGCACCGCTCTTATCCTGGATATTTTTGCACAGCATGCCCACAGCAGCGAGGGGATGTTGCAGGTTGAACTGGCCCAATACGAATATTATTTGCCGCGCCTGACCCGACAGTGGACACACCTGGCGCGTCAGGCGGGCGGGGGAGGCGGACGAGCCGGTTCTGTTGGTGGTGTCGGTTTGCGAGGTCCCGGCGAGACGCAGTTAGAAGTGGACCGACGCCAGATTCGCAACCGCATTGCTCATCTCAAGCGCGAATTGGAAAAAGTGCGCGCTCATCGTCAGCGCTACCGCCTCCAGCGTAAGCAGTCTCGTTTGCCGGTGCTGGCCTTGGTTGGCTACACCAATGCGGGTAAATCTACTTTGCTTAACCGCCTTGCGCGTTCAGACGTATATGTAGCCAACCAATTGTTTGCTACCCTAGACCCAACCACTCGGCGGATTAAACTGCCCGGAGGCTATCAGGCCCTGCTTACAGATACGGTTGGTTTTATTCAAAAATTGCCCACTACACTGGTAGCCGCGTTTCACGCCACCTTGGAGGAAATTGCCGAGGCAGATTTACTCCTGCATGTGGTAGATGTCTCCCATCCCAATGCTCTTCAGCAAGCAGAGGCTGTACACTCCACTTTAGATGAAATTGATGCAGGGCATATCCCGGTCTTGACCGTGTTAAACAAAATTGATTTGTTATCTGAGCCAACTCTTGCGCGGCAAGCGCTGGCAAATTTCCCCAATGCTGTAGCCATCTCTGCCCGCACAGGCGAAGGATTGTCCGATTTGCTGAGCAGCGTCCAGCGCCTGCTCTACGAGACCTATCAGCCTATCACGGTGCGCTTACCATACCAAGAGGGTCGGTTGATTTCACTTTTTCATGAATTCGGGCAAGTAGAGCGGATTGAACATGAGCGCGGCGGAGTGCGCGTGCAGGGACGTATCCCCGGCAGACTGGCAGCACAGTTTGCTCCATGGCGGTACGTGTCTGCCGCAAGTGCAACTGAAAATGATGATTTGATGGAGGATGAAATATGAGTCGTTTTCTTTCCCAGCTGCTTGATCGGGCCTCGGAGTATTTTGCCCATCGAAAAGGTCTCTTGCCCATTATTGGACTGATATTGGTCCTCCTCAACTATATTGTCCAATTCTTTCCTCTAGGTTGGTTTGGTCAGAGCAATCTGTTGCTTCACCTGGGAATTGTTTTTACCATTATTGGCATCTTACTTGCCTGGAGCCTATGAAGGACATTCAAGGCATTATCCTTGACTTAGATGGCGTCCTGTGGCGCGATCGGGAACCAATCGGCAACCTGCAGCAAATTTTTTCCCGCTTAAAGGAACTTAATTTACAGGTCATGCTGGCAACAAATAATGCCACGCGCACGCCCCGTCAATATGTGGAGAAACTACTTGGGTTTGGTGTAGAGATTTCTGAAGGGCAAGTGGTCAACTCGGCCATAGCCGCAGCGCATTTGCTGACTCAGCGCTTTCCACAGGGTGGGCCGCTGTACATTATCGGTGAAGCCGGCATCCGCACGGCAGTCCAGCAACATGGTTTTACCCTGGTTGAGGATTTCAGCAGCAATGTCATGCCGCTGGCTGTAGTTGTCAGTATGGACCGAGAGGTTACATACCAGAAATTACGCGCGGCCACCCTGTTTATCCGTGCTGGAGCAGCATTTTATGCCACCAATACCGACCGCACCTTTCCAACGCCATTCGGGCTGGTTCCTGGCGCAGGAGCCATTGTGGCGGCTGTTAGCACGGCAACTGACCAAAATCCTATTGTGGCAGGTAAGCCGCATCCAGCCATGATACAAATTTGTTTAGATAAAATGGGATTGCAACCTGCTCAAGTGCTGGTTGTGGGCGACCGCTTGGAAACCGACATTGCTGGCGGACAGGCGGCTGGGTGTTATACGGCACTGGTACTTAGCGGGGTGAGTACACGGCAACAGGCTGAAGGCTGGCAACCACAGATAAATGTGATTGCTTCTAACCTGACGAGTCTACTGAATGCATGGCCGCCCTTTGAATGAGCGAACTTGAGAAAAGCACAGGCTGAACAGGAGCACGCCGTCCATCCAGCAAAATATAGGGGGCAGCACGTTCGACCACAATTCCTAATTTTTTCAGGCTGGATAAGTCGCGCAACGTGCAAGTGCGCCGCGCCTTTAGAATTGCTTTTGCAGTACGCGGGCCAATGCCGGGAATGCGCAACAATTGAGACCATTCGGCCCGATTGATTTCGATTGGGCATTCCAAAAGATTTTTCTCAGCCCAGGCTTGTTTCGGGTCTTGACCGACGGGGAGGTTGCCGCCTGCTTCGAAAGGCAGTTCGTCTAAGCCGAAACCATAGTCGCGCAACAAGAAAGATGCCTGGTATAACCGCAATTGCCGCAAGGCTGGGGTGGGAGGATGGTTTTCCAACGGCGTGTCGGAAATGGGATGAAAACCCATATAGTAAACGCGTTTGAGATGCAAATGACGGTAAAGGAACTCACTGGTCTGAAGGAGTTCCAGGTCGCTTTCATCTGCTCCGCCGGCAACAAATTGCGTGGTGCTGGAAGGCCAATGGCCCTTCCAGCCGCGCTGGGGAGGCAGGGATTGACGAATCTCATCTACCCAGCGCAGGCGGGTAAGCAGTTCGTTGAAGAAGGTTTTGTGAGGCGCCAATCGATTCAGCCGCATGGCGCTAGGCGCTTCTAAATTGATTGAGACCCGGTCGGCAAGTTGCATCGCACGTTCGACCTGGGCCTTTTCCGCGCCAGGCATAATTTTTAGGTGCAGGTAACCTTTGAATCCCAGTTTCAAGCGCAAGATTTCAGCGGTCTCGATCAGCCGATCCTGTGTGCGGATTCCACCGCCTGCCAGGCCAGAACTGATGAAAAGGCCGTCGGCTATGCCGCGCTCGTATAAGTGCAGGAACAGGCGGGCAAATTCTTCAGGTGTGAATGTGGCGCGGCGAAAGTCGCGTCCGGCGCGGAAAGGGCAGTAGTGACAATCACGTTCACAGACTGAACTCAAGAGCGTTTTGAGCAGGCGGATACGCCGGCCATTGGGCAGGGCTGCAGGGTAAACGAAAAGGTTGTCGCGCTGCGTCTCGAAACGGGAACAGTCTGGAGCCCCGTCTGACACGTCCATCAGGTTGGGTTTTCCATCTGGTTCCAGAGTCATCTGCAAACTGAGCCATTTCAGTCGGTCCAGGATATCCATATTCTTATTATAGAATATTTGTTCTGTTTGTCAAGGAGAAGTGAATATCTGCATTGTAGCCAATGACATTCAAAGGTTGGCAACAAAGAGGGGATGTGGTTAAATTCTTTCAAAAGGAGGTTTCGCGATGTCAAAAACAATGGATGGTTTGAAGGAGGCTTTTGCCGGAGAGTCTCAGGCCAATCGTAAATATCTGGCATTTGCCAAAAAGGCAGAGGAAGAGGGTTACACCTACATTGCTAAATTGTTTCGCGCTGCAGCACAGGCTGAAACGGTGCATGCCATGAATCACTGGCGTGCCTTAGGTGGAGTCCAATCCACAGCCGAAAATCTTAAGGCGGCGATTGCAGGCGAAAATTATGAGGTAACCAGCATGTACCCGCCCTTTATTGCTGCTGCCGAAGAGGAAGGCGACAAGAAGGCTCTTAACTCGTTTAAATGGGCATGGGAAGTTGAGAAAGTACATGAGGCCTTCTTTCGGCAGGCTCTTGAGAACTTGAACGAGCCGGCAGAAGAAGGTGAGTTCTATGTCTGTCCGATATGTGGACACACACATTATGGGAAATCAGCACCGGAAAAATGCCCGGTCTGCGGCGCTCCAGGATCAAAGTACGAGATGGTAAAGTAAGCAAATTTTATTGACACAGATTCCCTTTGCGGTATAATACCGTCCGCATGGCCGACTAGCTCAATGGTAGAGCAACTGACTCTTAATCAGTGGGTTCAGGGTTCGAGCCCCTGGTCGGTCACCAGAGCCGCCCTCACTTTGTGAGGGCGGCTTTTTTTTTGATGACTCTACTTTTTCCACATTATCGTGACAATCTCGTGTCCGCGTAAATGGAGGGGAATGAAGCTGTCTTTCCTGGCCCGCAAGGCGGCAACTTTTTCCTCGGCCAGGTTTACCTGTTCGGCGCGGCGGAACGCCCGCCACGGGCGCACGGAGAGGCTGATTTCGCGGTCACTCCAATTGTAGCCGCGTATCAGCCAGCCGCGGCCATCTTCGGCCAGTTTGACGGCACTGACCCGAAATTCTGCCGGGGAGACGCTCACGAAGGACCCCTGGGCAGGTAGGGAGCCGCTGTGCAAGTCGCTCATGATGGCCCGCAGCGGCGTCTCGAAGCCCCAGGCTTGCTGATATGCCGTCGAGGCGTCGGCGGCAAAGATGACGGCGTAGTCGAAGGCCCATTTACCAAGCATTTGCGCGCCGGGGGTCTCGAGGAAGGGGCCGGCGTGTCCCTTGCGGGCAGGGAAATCGTCCCGCGAGAGCCAGCCGACGCAGCGCAGCAGGGTGACGGCGATTTCGCTCTCCCCGGTCTCGTTCTGCCGCACCTCGACCTCCGGCAGGCCGCGGTTGGCGACCGTCAGCCGCTGGCGGCCATTGCTCAAACTGGTAAATGCCCGCTGCGGGACCTCGGGCCGGGGCTGCTCGACCCAGGTCTCGTCATACGGCGGGACGCCGACGCGCCGCTCAACGATCTCGAAGTGGCCGTCGTGCCCGGCCTTTTCAACCGCAAACGGGGCCGGGAAGTGGACGCGCAGGCGATGGTCGCGGGCGCGGTTCTCGACCTCGGTGTGGATGTCGAGGCGCGGCACGCCCTGCGTCAGGGTGACGGTGGAGGTAATGGGCAGGAGGATGGTCTCTTTGGCCCGCGCGGCGCGGTTGGGGGTCAGGGAAACAGGCGTAGGCAGTTCCAGGCGGAGGGTCAGCGTTTGGCGGACGGGGCCGCGGCTGAGAGAAACGCTCTTTAAACGCGGCGCAGTCAACCGGTCGGCGGCGGGCGGGCAGAAGTTGTATTCGTCGCCGCAGTCGCCGCCATCCACAAAACGGTTCAGGCCGCGATAGACCGTGCCGTCGCGTTTGTCGGTGACGGTGAGGGTGCCGTCCTTTGCGACTTCTGCCAGCAGGAATTCGTTTTCGATGCGGTAGGGCGGACGGGCGCGGCGCGGACCGGCGGTCAGTTTCTGCACGAGCGGCAGTTTGCTGAGCGGGAGCAGGAGACGCGCCAGGGCCGGCAGGTGGGCGGGGGGCGTTTCGGCGGCGGGACGGGGCGCCAGGTAGAAGGTCTTCCAGCCGAGGCCGGGGACTTCGGCGGCGGTGAAGGTGAGGCGCGTCAGGTCGGCGGCGAGGGCGCGCACGCGGAAGGTCTTGATTGTCGGGTCGGCGATGAGGCCTTCGATCTCGGCCACGCCGCGCTGCCAGGCGGCCAGGTCAGGCGGACGAGTCTCGCTGACGCGGGCGGTCAGGTGGACGATTTCGCCCTGCCGTTCGACCTCCAGGCCGAGGATGGACATGCCCATCACGCGCCCGTCCTGGACGTTGACGTAGAGGCTTTGCAGTTCTTTGGGCGTCATTTCGGCGTGAATCAGTTCGCGGCTGCCGAGGCCTTCGACCTCGCAGGGGAGGCGGGCGCCGTTTTCATCAAGCAGGTCGAAGGGCGCCGGGCTTTCGACTTCGACGGTGACGGAATCGGTGTGGGGGAAGGAGTGAGGGTTGAAGACGAGAATTGAGGATTGAGGATTGGAGATTGAGGATTGAGGATTGGTGTGGATTTGGACGGCGAGGAGGGTGAGGCTCTGGCGGGTGATTTCTTCGCCGATTTGTTCCACCTGGTCGAAACGCGTTTCCATCTCCTTGTGCACCTGGTCAATCGAGCAGCCGCAGATGGAGTCGTGGGGGTGACATTGCGTGAGCAACTTCCAGGCTTGGCGGAGGATATTGGCAGGTTGGAACGTTCGCATGTTTGGACGTTCCGATGCTTCGATGTTCAGACGTGCAAAGGTCGAGAACGGCTCGGCCCATTTTTCCAGCAGGGTCTCGCAGGCGTGATTGCGCTGTTTGATCCACATGCGGGTGGAAAGGACGCCCGGCAGGAGGGGGAAGCGCTTGGGGTCGCGCAATTCGCCGCGCACGGCGGGCAGGTACTCGCGCTTGAGGCTGGCCTGGATGGCGGTCAGGTAGTCTGGCAGGGTGGAGTGAACGAGTTCGTCGCCGTCCAGTTTGCCCTGGGTAAAGGCGATGGCTTTCGAGGTGTCTGGCGGCGGTTCCATGTGGTCGGTGCCGTGCATGAGCAGGATGTGACGGTCGGAGGATGAATGCGGCAGGAGCGAATCGCGCAGGCGCTTGACCTCGCTGATGAAATGCTCCGGCTCGGAGGTCGGCAGGCCGGCGGCGTTGCCGTAGCCATCGCGCAGGTAGGCCATGAAGACGCGGCTGCCATCGGGTGCTTCCCACCAGAATTCGCAGCGTTCGTCCGAGAGACCGCGCATCACCGAGGCGGTGTGGATCTCGAAGCCCCGCAGGATTTGCGGCATTTGCCCGATGTGGCCGAACGGGTCGGGGATGTAGCCGACGCGCATCTTGGGGCCGAAGCGGCGGCAAATCTGCTCGCCGGTCAGCAGGTTGCGGATGGTGGCCTCGGGGCTGACGAGGAATTCGTCCGGTAAAATGTACCAGGGGCCGATGAGGAGACGCCCGTCGCGAATGTAGCGGCGGAGTTTCTCTTCGTTTTCGGGGCGCATTTCCAGGTAGTCTTCGAGGACGATGGTCTGACCGTCGAGCATGAAGTATTTGAAGGCGCGGTCGCGGTCGAGCAGGTCGAGCAGGCCGTCAATCAGATGGACGAGGCGCAGGCGGAATTGCTGGAAGGTGCGGTACCATTCGCGGTCCCAGTGGGTGTGAGAGATGAGGTGGAGGGTGGTCATGGCGCTCCTTTTTTAGCCACAGGGTGGACGGGTAAACAGGTAGACAGGCAAACATGTAGACAAGTAAACATGTAGACAAGTAAACATGTAGACAAGTAAACAGGTAGACAGGTAGAGGTGGAGACAGAGTGGTTGGGGCTTATAACTTGACTTTCTCCGCCGTCAATTGACGGGCTTCTTCCATGGCCGCCGGGCGGTTGGAGATGGGGAAGCGGTCGGTGAGCGGGCTGAGCCGCGCGCCGAGACTGCTGGAGGCCCACATCACCCACGCCAGCGGGCGGACAAAGCCGGTCAGGCCAGCGGCGAGTTTGAATTCCTCCAGGGTGGCTTTGTCCCAGCCGCCGAAGAAGCCGTAGAGGAACAGATACACCGGGAAGGACGGCAGGACGCCGATGAAGAAAATCAACACGCTCGAAATCTGGTCGGCGTGCCAGAGATAACCCGTCAGCCAGCGCAAAAGCGCCCAGTGGGCTGCCCCGGCCAGCAGCGGCGCGCCGAGCGACTGCCAGAAGTAGAAGCGCTGCGGGAAGCAGGTCTTGTGATTGACGAAGTAGGCCACGATGTCTTTGGTCAGCAGGGCAATGAAGTAGGCGATGATGAGACCGGTAATCTGGAAGCGCCCAATCAGCACCAGCGCCATCAGGACGCGCAGCACCTGTTCGCCGAAGACCAGCGCCGACTTGAGATAGGGGCGGTTCGAGCCGAGTTGCACCTGGTCGCCCACCCAGGAGGGGTACTGAATCGCGCCCCACAGGGCAAGCGGGATGACGTACAGCGCGCCGCGCGCGAAGTCCGGCCCCGAGGCGCCCAGGATGAAGCGGTCGGCCACCGCCAGCAGCACCGCGCCCAGGAAGGCGGAAATCATCCCGCCGTATTTGTACATCATCACCGCGTAGTACTGACTGAGGATGCGCTTGCCGTTTGAAATGGCCTCCGAGATGGACGCCATGGCCCCGTCGAAGAGCGTGGCGATGACGTTGAAGGCGAAGACAAAGTTCTGCGCCAGGCCCCAGTTGCCCCAGATTTCAGCGTAATTGATGAGCCGCGCCTGTGTGATGGCGATTTCCGCCGCCTGCCCCAGCGCCCAGGCAATCGAGCCAAGCATGCCGAAGAAGCCGAACTTGAAGCCGGTCTTGATGGTATCCCAGTCGAAGTGCGCCAGGAAGAGGACGCGGGCGTTGTAGCCCAGCCGCCGGTACAGGTACAGGCCGAGCAGGAAGGCGCTCAACTCGGCGACGTAGGCGGCCATGCCCAGGCCGAGCAGTCCGCCCATCGCGCCGCCCAGGGCCGGATGCGACTTGCCCCAGGCGTACATCAGCCCGACGAAAAGCGGCTGGACGGCCATCGGAATCATGGTCAGGAAGACGTCCAGGATGCGCGAGTAGTCGCCGCGCTGCAGGCCGTTGAACGAGTGGCGCATCACCTGGTAGAAGCCCGGAATCTGGATGAACGAGTGGATGATGATGCTCCAGGCGTAGAGGGCGTAGGCCGATTTGGGGGCAAGCGTGCTGGCGACTGCCACCACCAGCGCCACCTGCACCGCGCCCGAAAGCGCCTGCCACCAGACGAACATCTGTCCGTACTTGATGCCGCGCTTCGGGTCGTGGACGCGGTACTGCGCCAGGAACTTGATGTAGGCTTCGCTGGTGCCCATGTCGAAGAACTGCCAGGCCAGGGCGAAGAACTGCGTCACCCGGCCCCAAATGCCCAGCGCCTGCGCCGAGGGCAGGATGTACACCGGCAGGACGAGGTTCTGGTAGATGATGAGCGGGATGAACAGCACCAGCCCCATCCCCAGCGCAACCAGGAAGCCGGACAGCGGGCGGTGGAAGCCGACCTGCGACCACTCGGTCGCTTCTTCGCGGACCTCGAACCGGGCGCGGTCGGCGACGATCTGATCCAGCGCTTCGGGGTGGCGCGCGCTGTAGCGCCGCACCAGGACGAAGGCCACGATCACCGTGGCGAGCAGGAGCGCCATGATGGCAAACAGAATGTTACGCTCGCGCTCATGCGGGACGGGCGAGGCGGGGTAGTCGGCAAAGGAGAGCGGTGTCCGCCCGGCAGCGCGCGTGACCAGATGGTAAATCAAGTAGTTGTAGTAAGCCCATTCCTGGATTTGCGGGTTGACGTCGTCCAGGAAGACGTTGAAGACGTACACGCCCGGCCGCGCCTGCCAGAGAATCCACTCGCCGGTCTCGTAGGCGGTGACCAGCGGCTGGACGGAGGAGACGGGCGTCTCGACCTGGAAGCGGTCACGCACCTGGGGCGCGCCGTTCCAGACGACGTCGCGGGTCAGGCTGTCGTCCACATCGAGTTCGATGAGGCTGACGGCTTCGCTGCGCGGCGTCAGCGTGAGCGGGACGCCGGTGACGGTCTCCACGTCGGCGGCGGAGAGGCTGGGGCCGAGAATCAGCACCAGGCCAGCGCCGCGTTCGATCTGCGCCGCGGCCGTTGCCGGGTCCGGGATGAGGCCGTTCAGGACCAGGACATCTGCCTGGGCCGGGTCGTCCACGCGGGAGAAACCGGCCAGGTCCAGGGCGGTGGGTACGCTCCCTTCCGCGCCGGCGTAGTAGACTCGCAGGCTGGCGTCTGCTGAGGCAGGGGAGGCGGAGATAAATAAGGTTACCAGAATGAGCAAGGAGAAGATGATTTTTCGCATAGTTCCTCTTTTTGCCACGAATGGCACGAATTGCACGAAATTTGTTTTTTCGCCACGAATGGCACGAATTGCACGAAGGTTATTTGACAAGCCGTTTCTGTTGGAGAGAAGAACGGCCAAAGTTGAGGAGAAGGGCGAGGCGAAGGCCGGTTGCGGCCAGATAGTTGAGCGCCTGGGCTTCGTGGGCGGAATTCAGGTCGGAAACGGCCTTGATCTCTACAATGATTTTCTCGTCAATCACAAAGTCCGCAATGTATTCTCCTACCAGTACCCCTTTGTAGTAAACCGGCAGGTGTTTTTGTTCTTCGAAAGGGATATTCCGTAATCTGAATTCGTGCGCCAGAGCGGCCTGGTACACTGCCTCCAGAAACCCTCCTCCCAGGACTTTGTGTACCTCCATCGCTGCCCCAACAATGGCAAAGGACAGTTCTTTGTAAAGGATTTCGGTCATCTCTTTCCTCCTTCGTGTCATTCGTGTAATTCGTGGCTAAACTCAAATTTTCGTGTCATTCGTGTAATTCGTGGCTAAAACTCAAACCCGTTCTCGCGAATCACCTCCGCGAACCACCGCCCGCTATCCTTGACCGTCCGCTTCTGCGTTTTGAAGTCCACGTACACCAGCCCAAAGCGCTGACCGTAGCCCAGCGCCCACTCGAAGTTGTCCATGAACGACCAGTGGAAGTAGCCTTTCACCGGCACGCCGTCCTGGATGGCGCGGTGCACCTGGTAGAGATGATTCTTCAGGTAGCGGATGCGGCGCTCGTCGCGCACGCGCCCGTCGAAGTCCAGCCCGTCCGGCACGGGGACGCCGTTCTCGGTGATGAGCAGGGTTGGCGCGGCGGAGGCCAGCGGGGCGAGATAGTCTTTCTGAATGCGTGTCAGCAGGGCGTGGAGGCCTTCGGGGAAGATTTCCCACATGCCAGAGTATTCGTTGCCCTCCGGATGCACCTGCTCGACGTTGACGATGGGCACTTTGGCCGAGTGCTTCATCACCGCCCGCGAGTAATAATTCACCCCCAGCACATCCAGCGTGCGGATTTTCTCCAGGTCGCCGGGCTGGATGAGGCCGCCGATGAACGGCTTGACCAGCGCAAATTCCTGCATTGGGGTCGTGCCTTTCAGCAGCGGGTCGAGGACGATGCGGTTCATGATGGCGTCCACCCGTTCGGCGGCTTCGCGGTCTTTTTTCGAATCGCTGGCCGGATAGACGGGGTTGAGATTGAGCGTGATGCCAATCTGGATGGGATGTTTCGCCTCGGCGCGGATGGCCTCGGCGGCCAGTCCGTGCGAGAGCAGGATGTGATGCTGCGCCCGCAGCGCCGCGCCCAGGTCTTTTTGACCGGGGGCATGGTCGCCGAGAAAATGCCCGACAAAGGCCGAAACCCAGGGTTCATTGTGGGTGAAGATGACCTTCAGCCGGTCGCCGTAGTGTTTCGTCACCAGGCGGGCGTACTCGGCGAAGGCGTAAGCGGTCTCGCGCCTGGGCCAGCCGCCCTGGTCCTGGAGCGTCTGCGGCAGGTCCCAGTGGAAGAGACAGAGATACGGTTCGATGCCGTGCTTGAGCAGGGTGTCAATCAGCCGGTCGTAGAAGGCGAGGCCCTTCGGGTTGACGCGTCCCGTCCCTTCGGGCAGCAGGCGCGTCCAGGCGGTGGAGAAACGATAATGGCGGAGGCCCAGTTCCGCCATTAACGCCACGTCTTCTTTATACCGATGATAGTGATCCACGGCCACGTCGCCGGTCTCGCCGTTGACGATTTTGCCGGGGGTGTGGACAAAGGTATCCCAAATCGAGACGCCCTTGCCGTCCTCGTTCCAGGCGCCCTCGATTTGATAGGCCGAGGCCGCCACGCCCCAGATGAAACGGTCGGGAAAAGTCAGTTTTTGCATTTAAGCCTCCAGGTGTGATTGTCAATCGCCGCCTCTATTTTGGCTTTAAACCCATGCAATGTCAAATTTCTGACAGATGATACTACCGACATCACATCTTTGGGGGATACAAAATAAATGAACTAGTCGGTATATTGATTAAGCCTATTACATTATCTTAGTGAAGGAGGAACGTAATATGAGAAACACCCTTATTCTTTTGTTGACTGCAGGATTGTTGCTGGCGGCTTGCGTACCGGCACAGACTCCTGCCCCTGTGGAGCAGCCGGTTCAACCCCAACCGGTGGTAGAACTGCCAACCCAGGCACCCCCTCCACCCCCGCCAGAGCCTACTGCGGTACAGCCGCCCGCGCCCCAATATGCCCCCTTCTGCCAGAGTGCGCCTGTTGCTTGCCAGCCTCCCACAATTGAGTTGCGAGACAACGCCTTTTGTGTGGAAAAGGTACCTTATGCTATTTTGGCCGTACCGGCAGGCACTACCTATGAATCGCAAGATGCCGACATGGAGTGCATTGACCAGGCAACGGCTGATGGCAGTTTGCGTATCACCTGTCATAGCAAAGAAGGGAAACAACTCTGGTCATACAACCTGAAAGTATGCAACGCTTCCTGCCGTGCTCCCAGCCTGCAAGTGGGCACCGGGCAATGCCCAGAGGGATATGGCTTTGACGCGACCAATCAATGTTGTGCAGTTCCCCCCGCGGCAGGCAGCGAAGCAGGCTGCATTATCTACCGGGTAGATATTGGCGGCTGCCCGAGCGGATAGGTTTTTCGTTACAAAGAGATAGCGACCTATGCAGGGTGGACGGTTTCTGGGTGGACGTCCACCCTGACTATATTCTGCGTCAGGTCGTTAATCCAGCGCTTCGAGAAATACCGCCACAATCCGGCTGTAAACTTGACGACCTCCTCGCTCAGAGTTAGAGCATAGACCCACTGAACTGGAAGATGAAAGAGAAAGGCTCCGGCCGCGGCAGCGGGCACGCCAACCAACCAGATGACCAGGCCGTCCAGGATGAGCGAAAAGCGCGTATCCCCGCCTGAGCGCAGGATGCCAATAATGATGACATGATTGCAGGCTTTCACCCAAAATCCCAGTGCCATAACAGTAAGAAGCGATTGTGCCGAGGCGATCACCTCAGGCGAAACTTTATAGACCTGAAAGATGCTTCCGGCAAACAGCCAGGCCAGTCCGCCCATCAGCAGCGCGCCTGAGCCTTGTAATCCCAGCGACCGGCCACCATAGCGGTAAGCCTTTTCCAGTTCTCCTGCACCGATTTGATGGCCAATCAAGATGGCTGTTGCTTGACCCAGCCCAAAAAACAACACAAAGGCCATCTGCTCAATGGCCCCAATGATGTTGATTGCCGCTACGGCCTGCGTGCCTATCCGGCCATAAATGGCGTTGTAGGTAGTAATACCAAGCGACCAGAGTGTCTCATTCGCGATAACTGGAAGAATAGGCTTGAGCACTGTGCTCATAAAACGCAAGTCCACCTCTATCAAATCGCGCAGGGATGCGGCTGCCGGCACAGACCGATTCCGGTAAACCAACGCCAGTACAGTAAAACACTCCAGCAGGCGCGCAATCAGCGTGGCCAGTGCTGCACCGTTGATACCCATGGCAGGCAGACCAAGACGTTCCAAACCAAAAATCAATGGGTAGGCCAGGCCTACGTTTAAACTTAATGTGGCACTGCTTACTATCAGAGGCAGACGCACGTTACCTGTAGCGCGCAAGGCGGCGTAGTAGGCCGCGCTCAGGGCATATAACCCATACGACCAGGCAACAATGCGCAGGTAACGTCCACCTTGTTCAATCACGGCCGGGTCGGTGGTGTAAAGCCTTAGAATGCTGGCCGGATAAAAAGTTGCCAGAAACCAAAAGAACAGAGCCACTCCCAGCCCAAGTTTGACCGTCAGACCAAGTACACGCCGAATGCCAGGGATGTCTTTCTTGCCCCACAATTGGGCCACAAACATGGCCGCTCCGCTGACCACACCAAAGACCACCAGATTCATCAGGAACCAGATTTGGTTGGCCAACCCAACAGCGGCTACGGCGGTCTCGCCCAGTTGACCAATCATCATGACAGCCGCCATGTTCAAAGAGGAAGAAAGCAGATATTGCAGTGCAATTGGCAGAGCAAAGCGTGCCAACAGGCGAAAATATTCACCGTCGTGGTAATATGCGATTAAGCGCTTGAGAGGGGAAGGGAGGGGGAGGGTAAATGTCATGGCTCTCCTTAAAAGCCGCGACATTATACACCCCAAAAACCACCTCAATAATCGAAGTCTTCGCCAAGAGTTTCTGTTGTCAGAACATCACTTTCCGGTACAATGGTCCTCTCCAGCGCGTGGGTCGAGGCGCGGTAGTGGCCGCGCAGGTCGTCCTGCACGGTGCCTTTCCAGAGCGGGACGCCGTCGAAATAGGCCGCCCGCCCGATCATGTGGGCCGCCACCGGCGCGGTGAGCATCAGGAAAACAATAATCGCAATGGCGCGGGTGTAGATGCCAAAGTTATCGAAGTGAATGGCCGCACCCAGCAGGATGAGGCCGGCTCCTAGTGTACCAGCCTTGGACGTGGAAGACATGCGCAGGAACAGGTCGGGCATGCGCAGAAGCCCCACTCCGGCCAGGAACATAAACAGCGCGCCCGAAATCATCAAAACCATGACCAGAATTTCGCGCAGCATCAAATTCTCCTTTCCAGATAATAGGCAAACGCCACCGTGCCCAGAAAAGAGATGATGGCCAGGATGATAGCGACATCCAGGAAAACGGGCTGGTCGAAGCGCACCGCGTAGGCCACGATAAACCCCATTGCCAGGATGCTGATCAGGTCCAGGGCGATGACCCGGTCGGGCAGGTGCGGACCCCGCGCCAGGCGGGTGAACGCAAACACCAGCCCCGCCGAGAGCAAAGCCAAAAGGATGTTCCACAGAACTTCATTCATGATTCGAACAACTCCTTGAGACGTTTTTCGTAACCCTCCAGAACTTGCCGACGGAATTCCTCGGCGTCGTCCAGCCAGACGGTATGGACATACAACATCTGGCGGTCGGTCGAAACATCCAGGCTGAGGGTGCCGGGCGTCAGCGTCAGCATGTTGGCCAGCAAGATCATGGCGGCCTCCGATTTCAGAATCAGCGGCACGGCCACCACCGCCGGGCGCAAGCGCATGCGCGGCGAAAGGATGGTGACCGCCATGCGGACATTGGCGCGCAGCACATCGAACAGGAAGAAAAGCAGGAGTTCGATTCCCAGCGGCAGTTGCTTGAAGTAGCGGCTGGGGCGCCCCATGCGCGAGACCAGCCACAGAATCAAATAGCCCAGCACAAAACCAAACAGCAACTGCTGCGGCTCGAAATTGCCCATCAGCGCCGCCCAGGCGATGGCCAGGAGAATGTTGAGCAGGAACAGGTTCACGGCATCCCTCCCAAAACGGCATGGATATAGATGCTCGGCTCGGTCATCTGACCCGCGGCCTGGGCCGCCAAATCGAGCAGCGGCGCGGCCCCCAGTCCGGCCAGCAGCGAGAGCAGCACCAGCACGGCGGTCGGCGCCCACATCCAGGCCGAGACCGGGCGGAACGGCGCGCGGGCCGGCGCGGCCTTGCGCTCCTTCCAGAAGACCTCGTTCCAGACCTTGGTCATCGAATAGAGCGTCATCAAACTGACTCCCAACCCTACAGCGGCAATGGCGTATTGACGCGCGTCGAAGGCCGCAATGACCAGCACCAGTTTGGCAAAGAAGCCCGAAAGCGGCGGCAGACCGGCCAGCGACAGAGCCGGCAGGAGGAAGAGAAACGCCAGCCAGAACTTGTGAGCGTACAGCCCGCCCAGTTTCTTGAGATCGAACGATCCCTCCACCCGATGGACGAGGCCGGCGACCAGGAAGAGGGCGGTCTTGGCGAGGATGACGTGAATCATGAAGTAAATGCCTGCGGCGATAGCGGCCGGGCTGTAGAGGCCCAGCCCCATCAGCAGATACCCGATCTGGCTGATGATGTGGAACGAAAGCAGGCGGCGGAAATCCGTCTGCGCCGCAGCGCCGAAGACGCCGGTCACCATCGTCAGGCCGGCAATCACCAGCAGCAAGGTGTGGGTGTACCCGACGTCGTGGACAAAGAGCAGGGTAAAGACGCGGAACAGCGCATACACGCCCACCTTGGTCAGCAGGCCGGAAAACAGGGCCGTGATCGCCACCGGCGGGGTGTGATACGAAGCCGGCAGCCAGAAGAAGAGCGGAAAGATGGCCGACTTGATGCCAAATGCCACCAAAAACAAGACTGCAATCAGAGTCACCTGTCCGCCCGCCTGAACGTCGGCCATTTGCACGGCCAGGTCGGCCAGGTTGAGCGTGCCGGTCAGGTTGTAGATCAGCCCAACCGCCGAGAGGAAGAGGGTGGAGGCCAGCAGGTTCAGGATGAAATACTTAATGGCGCCTTCCACTTGCGGACGTTCGCCGCCCAGCGCAATCAGCACAAAGGAGGCCATTAGCATGACCTCGAACCAGACGTACAGGTTGAACAGGTCGCCGGTCACGAACGCGCCGTTCACGCCCATCAACAGGAAGAAGAACAGGGGATAATACCCGTGACGGATGCGCCGCTCGTCCACTGCGGCCTGACTGTAGAGCGCCACCACCAGGGCGACCACCGCCGCAATCGTCACCATCAGGGCGCTGAAGAGGTCCACCACGACCGAAATGCCGAAGGGTGCCGGCCAGTTGCCGATGGTGACGTGCTGAATCCCCTCGGCCTGCACCTTGCGCAGCAGCCAGAGCGCCAGGCCGGTCTGCGCGGCCGTCCCAACCAGGGTCAGCCATTGCTGCAAGCGCGGCCACTTCCAGGTCAGCAGCGTCAGAATCCCCGCCGTCAGCGGCAGAAGAATGGGGAAGACTATCATAGCGGCTCCTCCAGTTCCTCTTCCTCGCTGGGCAGTTCGTACTCCTGGCGCGGCAGGTCGGTGGAGCGCATTTCGTTCAAGTCATCCTCGCCGGTGACGAGATAGACCTGGCGGATGAGTACGACCGCGAACGCCGTCAGGCCGAAACTGATGACGATGGCCGTCAGAATCAGCGCCTGCGGCACCGGGTCGGCATAGACCTGCGGCGGCAGGCTGCTGCCGGCGGCCACCAGCGGCGGACGGGCGGCTACCAGCGGGGCCGAGTTGAACAAGAGCAGGTTGACCGCATAACCGAGCAGCAGCAGGCCAATCAGGATTTTGACCAGGCTGCGGCGCAGGACCATGTAAATGCCGGCGGCGAACAAGACCCCGGCTGTGATGGAGAGCAACAAAGTCATCTCACTCCTCCGCCAGAGAAAGCAAAATCCACAGCACGACGCCAATCACCACGAAATAGACGCCGGTATCGAACAGCGTGGGCGTGCCGACTTTGCCCAGCACCGGCACCTCTGCCGTCAGCCACAGGCCGGTCATGAACGGCTGGCCGGAAAAGAGCGGCAAACTCCCGGCCAGCAGCGCCAGCAGCAGACCGATTCCCGCCAGCAGGCGCGGCTCCACCGGCAGCAGAGTCCGCAGGGCAGAAGGCGAGACGGCAATGCCATACAACATCAGCGCGCTGGCAGCCACCAGGCCGCCCACAAAGCCGCCGCCGATTTCGTTGTGGCCGCGCAGGAGCAGGAAAATCGAGAAGAGCAGCATCAGCGGCATCAGGTAACGCGCCGCCGTGGCCAGCAAAAGCGAGCGTTTCATTCGGCCTTGCCTCCTTCCGCGAATGGACGGCGCTTTCGCTTGACCGCCAGCCGCACCAGACTGAAGACGCCGATGGCCGCCAGCGTCAGCACGGTAATTTCACCCAGCGTGTCGAAGCCGCGAAAATCCACCAGAATCACATTCACGATGTTGCGCCCTTTGGCCAGCGGCAGGCTGTTTTCGGCAAAATAGGCCGCCAGCCGCGACCCCTCACTGTGCGAGGAGACCATCAGCATCATCAGCGTCATCAGCAATCCGCCGGAGAGGGCGATGACCAAATCCATCAGGCGCGTCGCCCGGCCGCTCAACTGGCTGAACTTGGGCAGGCGGTACAGCACCAGCACGAACAGGATGACGCTCAGCGTCTCGACCGCAAACTGCACCATGGCCAAGTCCGGCGCGCTGTAGAGCAGGAACAGGACGGCGATGCTGAAGCCGATCGAACCCAGCAGGGCAATCGTCGCCAGGCGCGAGCGCGCCCGCGTCACCAGCAGGGTTGCCGTCAGAATGATGCCGATCAGGACCAGGTCGTAGAAGCGCGGCGCATTCCAGGCGTTAGAAAAATCCGGCAGGCCGGCGCGCAGGCCAACGGTCAGCCCGGCCAGGCCGACGGTGGTCAGGACGATGGCCAGGACATAAATCCGCAGGTAGCCGCTTTGCAGGACTTGCGTCTGCCAGGAGGCAAAAGAGAGAAGGGCGTGCAAACTGCGCGGATACATCGCCGCCGGCCCGGCCTTGCCGAGCGCCTGCCAGAGATGACTCCAGGCCGGCTGAAGACGGCGGCGCAGCCCAGCCAGCCCAACGCCGAGCAACAAGGTCAGGACGCTCAAGCCAAGCATCGGCGTCAGGCCGTGCCAGAGCGAAAGTTTGACCTTGAGCGTTTCCTGGAGGACGGCCTGCGCAGCGGGCGCGACCAGGAAACTGCCCGCCGCGCCCGGGCCGAGTCCCAGCCCCAGGCCGAGGGCGGCCAGCAGCAGCGGCGGAATCCACAACCCGGGCGGACTCTCGTGCGGGTGCAGTTCGCCCGCGTCGGGCCGTCCCCAAAAGGGCCGCCAGCCGACCCAAACGGCCACCGTCACCGTGGCCGCGTTGGCGATGAACGTCAGGCCGGTCAACAGGAGGGGCAGGGGAGCGGCCAGGGTGGTCTCATAGACCAGTTCTTTGGCGATGAAGCCGATCAGCGGCGGCAGGCCGGCCATCGAAAGCGCCGCCAGCCCGCCGGCCGCGGCGGTGAAGGGCATCGCCCGCCCGGCCGCGCCCAGCAGGGGCAGTTCGCGCGTGCCGGCCCCGTGGTCCACGCTGCCGGCGGTCAGGAAGAGCGCGCCCTTGTAGAGGGCGTGCGTGACCAGGAAAACCATCGCCGTCTTGACCGCCAGCGGCGAGCCGATTCCCAGCAAAAAGGTCAACATGCCGAGCGCCGAGACGGTGGTGTAGGCCAGCAGGCGCTTCAGGTCGGTCTGCGCCAGGGCCAGCAGCGAGCCGCCCAGCAGGGTCAGCAGGCCGAGGGCGGTCAGCAGAACCGGCCACAGCGCCAGTCCGCCCAGGACCGGAAAGAGCCGCGCCAGCAGATAGACCCCGGCCTTGACCATCGTCGCCGAGTGCAGATAGGCGCTGACCGGCGTGGGCGCTTCCATGGCGTTCGGCAGCCAGAAATGGAACGGGAACTGCGCCGATTTGGTCGCCGCGCCCACCAGAATCAGCACAAAGGCCGCCGGGGCGAGCGGATGCGCCGTAATCGTCCCGGCTGCGGCGATCCACTCTCCGATCTCGAACGAGCCGCTGATTTGCGCCATCAGGACGAAGCCGGCCATCATCGCCAGTCCGCCCGAGCCGGTCACCAGCAGGGCCTGCCAGGCGGCGGCGCGGGCGTTGGCGCGCTCATGCTCGAAGCCGATGAGTAGGAACGAGGTGATGCTGGTCAGTTCCCAGAAGACGAACAGCAGCAGGGCGTTGCCGCTCAGCACCACCCCCAGCATGGCGGTCATGAACAGCAGAATCAGGCTGTGGAAACGCCCCCGCGCCGGATGGTGGTGAAGATAGGCGTCGCCATACAGGATGACCAGCGCGCCGATGCCGGAGATGAGCAGGGACATTACCAGCCCCAGCCCGTCCAGGCGGAACGAGAGCGCCAGCCCGGCCTGCGGCACCCATGCCAGGTTGACCTGTTCGACCGCGCCCGCCGCGACCTTTGGCAGGAGGGCGCACAACTGGCCAAACACCGCCAGCGGCAGCAGGGCCAGCAGGAGCGCGCCGCGCTTGAGACGGCTTGTCAGCAGCGGGGCCAGCGCCGCCAGCGCCGCCCCGCCAGAAAGGGTGAGAAGAAGCCAGGGAAATTGCATGGCGTAATTCTACTTGATTTTCGTCGGACAGTCCTGCTCCGGTGGATAAAGTCTCGCCTCAGCACATGCAAGTCGGCTGAAAGCCGACTCGAGGTGCCAGCAGGGCGCAGTCCTGCTCCGGCAAAGCCAGATTTCATGGCTCCGAACCGCGCTCGAAGATGTCGTGATAGCCCCGGTCGAGTTCGTCGTCGCTCAGATGGGCGTAACGCTGCGTGACCTGGATGTTGGCGTGCCGCGCCAGGGCCTGCGCCAGTTTCAGGTTGCCGCTGGCGCGCAGGACGGTGGTGACGAAGTAGTGACGGAAGGAGTGGGGGGTGATGCGGCCCTTGGCTTCGTCGCCCAGCGCCTGGCGGACGCGCTCGCTGACGATGTTGCGGCCGGTGGTGGTGGTGATGGGCTTCACCTTCTTGCCGGCGCCCTTGTCGTGACGGGCGAAGAGGGGCAGGGAGGGGAGGGGGCGCCCCGAAGCGCCGTCCAGCGCGGCGCGGGCGGAGAGGTAATCTTTGAGTGCGGCCAAAGCGCGGGTCGAGAAACGGACGACAGCCTGCTTATCGCCCTTGCCGATGATGACGGCGCGGCCCTCGTTCCAGTCCAGGTCGCCGCGGCGCAGGGCGCAGGCTTCGTGGACGCGCAGGCCGGTGTCGGCCAGGGTGAGCAGAAAGGCGCGGTCGCGCAGGGCGCGCAGACGTTCTTCGGGCAAGTTGTCAGACAAATTATTTGTGATATTTTTCACAAATTCGAGAACTTGTTCGATTTCGTCACGCGGGAATTGGGGCAGGCGCTGACCGGCGCGGCGGGCGCGCTGACGGAGCAGTTGCTCCAGCCGCGGCAGGTTGACCTCGGCCAGGCGCTCGGCGGCCAGGTATTCGTAGAAGCCCTTGACGGCCTGCGCATAGAGGCGCTCGGTGGCCGCGGAGAAAACTTTCAGGTAGGCAAGCATCCAGGTCAGGCCGTCTTCGCTCAATTGTGAGACGGGGGAGTCTGGTTCGATCCAGTGTTCTTTCAATACGCGCAGGAAAGCGGCCAGGGCGTTGGTATAGGCGCGGGCGGTGTTCTCGCTGCGGGCGCTGCGGACGGTCTCCAAATAAGCCTGGATGGCCTGGGCGACGGTTTTGCCATTTTCTGGGGGTTGCATGGCGGTTTCCTTATGTTTATGATAATGATACTTATCGAAAGCATTGTTATTTTACAATCCATCCCGCCGCGTGTCAACCCCCCTCTTTGCAGTGATCAGTGTTAGATCAGTTATCAGTTATCAGTTATCAGTTATCAGTTATCAGTCATCAGTTATCAGTGATCACTATCCTATCAGTGATCACTATCCACTGAACACTGATCACTGATTACTGAACACTGTCCACTGAACACTGGCCCCCTCCCCCACCCCAACGCAACCTTGTAGCACAGTCTTTAGACTTGTGCCTTTGTTACGTACCATCGCCCTTTGCATCGCAGGCTGAAAGCCTGCGCTACGTCCCCCCCTCCCCGCAGACAGACCGTCCAGGAGACAAACCGTCCACGAATGTTCCACGAACACCTGCCCTTGCGGGCGGCGCAAGGGTAAACGAATGACGCGGCCCAATCCGTGCATTCGCGGCCGCATTCGTGGACGGTATTGGTTCCCAGTCATTCCTCACAAGCCTCGATGACACGATTCATCATTTCAACAATGGGAGGAATCTGAATTTGCTCGAAAATTTGTCTGGCGCGCAGAGCGTATTCTCTGGCTTTCTTTTTCTGATCCGTATTCAATAGAGAAATGGCAAAATTGCCCAGGTCAGCGCCTTCCCCATAGCGATCTCCGATTGCCCGCCTGAGGCTTATGACTTGGGCAAGTTTCTGCTCTGCTCTTGCAACATTTTTCGACGCAGCATAATCCAGCCGCAGTAAAGCCGATAAGGTGTTGGCTTCGCCGAGTTTATCGCCAATGGCGCGGTAAATGGGCAGGGCTTCTTCGTAGCGGGCGCGGGCTTCGGGCAGTTCCGACAAGTATCGGTGCACGTCGCCCAGGGACTGGATGCAGTTGGCTTCGCCGAGTTTATCGCCAATGGCGCGGTAAATGGGCAGGGCTTCTTCGTAGCGGGCGCGGGCTTCGGGCAGTTCCGACAGGCGAGTGTGCACGTCGCCCAGGGACTTTATGCAGTTGGCTTCGCCGAGTTTATCGCCAATGGCGCGGTAAATGGGCAGGGCTTCTTCGTAGCGGGCGCGGGCTTCGGGCAGTTCCGACAAGTCTCGGTGCACGTCGCCCAGGGACTTTATGCAGTTGGCTTCGCCGAGTTTCGCGCCAATGGCGCGGTAAATGGGCAGGGCTTCTTCGTAGCGGGCGCGGGCTTCGGGCAGTTCCGACAAGTCTCGGTGCATGTCGCCCAGGGCCTGGATGCAGTTGGCTTCGCCGAGTTTCGCGCCAATGGCGCGGTAAATGGGCAGGGCTTCTTCGTAGCGGGCGCGGGCTTCGGGCAGTTCCGACAGGCGAGTGTGCACGTCGCCCAGGGACTTTATGCAGTTGGCTTCGCCGAGTTTCGCGCCAATGGCGCGGTAAATGGGCAGGGCTTCTTCGTAGCGGGCGCGGGCTTCGGGCAGTTCCGACAAGTCTCGGTGCACGTCGCCGATGGCTTTCAGGACGTTGGCTTCGCCCAGCCGATCCCCCACCTGGCGGAAGAGTTTCAGGGCTTCTCCGTAACTTTCCAGCGCCGCGTCGATTTCCTTGCGGAAGTTTTGCACGTCGCCGATGGCTTGAAGGACGTTGGCGCGCAAGCCTTTCGCCGTAATCCCCTTCTGCAGCGCGGCCTGGAGCCAGGGCAGCCAGTTCTTGTGAAAGGACAGGATGACCCACCAGTTGCGCGGCGCGGTGGCCATGCGCGCCAGGATGTCGCCCGAGGGCTGCGCCAGCGCCCAGTCTTCGAGCAGGTACAGGTTGAGCAGGTCTTCCATCAGGTCGGGGCGGGTGGAGGGGTCGGCGCTGGCGGGCAGGTTATCGAAGACGGCGCAAATCTGTTCCACGGCGCGGCGGCGGGCCTCGTCGGGCGCGGCGGGCGGCAGGGCGGCGCGGGCGTAATCGCTCACGCTGGCGTGCCAGCGGTAGCGGCCAAACTGCGGCGCATGGGTCAGCGGTGTATAGGTCAGCAAGGCGGCTTCGCGCAGGGCATCGGCGCGCGGGAACAAGTCGTCCACGCTCACGTCCAGCGCGGCGGCCCAGGCTTCGGGCGTGCAGGAACCGGCCCCAAAGACCGGCAGGCAGGCCAGCGCCTGCCGCGCGCCTTCATCGAGCGCGGCCAGCGACCAATCCATCACCGTGCGCAGGATGGCCAGGTAGTCACCTTTGAGTTCGCGCGCCGCGCGCAGGATGCTTTCTGCAGGGCGCCGGGCGGCCAGGGCGGCCAGTTTTTCCAGCACCAGCGGGTGTCCGCGCCCGGCTTTGGCCAGTTGCGCGGCCGCGTGCGGCGCAAGCAGGGTCGGGATATCCTTCTGTTCCCCCAGGGCCAACAGGTAACGGCGGGCGGCCTGCGCTCCCAGCCCTTCGTGCAGGGGCAGCGGGCGGGCTGTGGGCAGTTCCTCGAAGAGCGGGGCGGGCGGGCGCAGGGTGGCGATGGACGCACTGGAGGGCGCCAGGCGACGCAAGAACGCCGCCAGCCGCTTCAAATCGGCTTCGGGCAGGTCCTCCAGGTTGTCGAGCAGGAAGAGCGTGGGATTCTGGCGGGCATAGGCCAGCAGCGTTTCTTCGGGCTTTTGGCCGGATTGCAACGGCAGTTCCAGCCCCAGCGCCATATCGCTCAGCAGCAGGTCGGCCAGCGGAGCGCCGCGTCCATCGCCGAAAACCACCCCACCGGGGAAGCGCCAGGCGTTGCGGTGAGCGGCCTCCAGGGCCAGGGCGGTCTTGCCCATGCCGCTCACGCCGCTGATAATGGCTGCGGAAGGAGTTTTCTCCAGGATGTGCGCCAGAGTCACCAGTTCGCGGCCGCGGCCGAAGAAGAAGCGCTCCCGCGCCGGCAGGTTGCCGGGGGTGCGGCGGGCGTCGGTCAGCGGCTCGCCCGGCTCGACGGCCTCCAGGCGCAAATCGTCCCGGCCAAACAGGCGCGGGACGTGCGTACGGACGCTGGCCTGGGCGCGGTCGAAGGCTTCCTTTAGGGTGTAGCCGCCGCGCGCCATTTCGGCGTACAGGCGGGCGGCAAATTGCACCGCGTCGTCGTCCAACACGGGTTGGGGATGTCCCAGGGCAGCGCGCGCCCGTCCGGCCTGGGCAAACGCCTGCGCCGCCGAGAGCGCGCCTTCGGCGCTTTGACAGGCATTGAACACCGCCAGATCGAGCGGCGGGGCGTCTTTCAGCGCCTCCAGCAGGCGCGCGGTGGTCACCGCGTCGCACTGCGAGTATTCGTCTTCGAAGAGCAGGCCCTCGCTCCAGGCGTGACCGCTGAAATGCAGGACGTGCGGGTACAATCCCTGCTCCACGGCGCGCGGCGAAAGGGCGTAGCGCAAAGCGTCCAGCGTGGGCGGCATGAGGCGGATGAGCGCAATCGGCGCGCCGCTGGCCTGCACAGCCTCCGCCAGGCGGTTCCACTCGGCCTGCAAGTCGAGCGGGGTCAGGTCGGCTTCCGGCTGGCGCGGGTCGAGCACCGGCGCGGAGAGAATCACCAGCACGCGCAGCATCTTGCGCAGGTCGCGGCGCTGGCGGCGCTGGCTGTACTCGGCGGCGTTGAAAATCAAATCGCCGCTGACCTGCATGATCAGATTTTTGTCGCCTACGATAATGTTGCTGTTGTTGACGCTGCCCCCCACGTTGACTTGTCTCTTTGCCATGGCTGCCTTCCTTTCCCGGCCAAAAGGTTTGCGCGGCTATGCTTATTTTAGAGGCAAACGCGCTGTAGCACAAGTCTTATGGAGTTGAACAAAATTATTGCCATAATCTGGCAAGATGCAGGCCGCCGAGCCGCTCAAGGCATGGAAGTCCGCTCACCCTTCCAGGGTGCTTTGCAAAGCGGACTGCGCCTGCCCTGCGCTGGCGCTTTGAGCCGGAGATTGTCGGGCAAAAAGCCTTTTGGGTCATGGTCAGGCTAAAAGCCTGACCTACTGTAGCACAAGTCTTATGACTTGTCCTACAAATCCTCCATGCTATAATCGCTGTGGAGGCGCTATGACCACCCAAAAAGTATTTACTGTGATCGTCGAACGAGACCCGGAATCGGGCTGGCTGATCGGGGAAGTCGCCGAATTGCCGGGCTGCTACACCCAGGCCCCCGATTTGCCCACCCTGGAAAGCAATTTGCGAGAAGCCATTACCGTGTACCTGCAAACCGCCGGGGAACCAGAGCCCTATCCTGAATTCATCGGTACCTTCCGCATCGGGATTGCCGCATGAGCAAACTGAAACTGGTCCCTTACGCAACTCTGGCGAAAGTGGCTGAAGCAAAGGGCTTTCTCTGGGTGCGACGTGTGGGCAGCCATAATACTTTCCGCCACGCATCGGGGAGAATCATCGTGATCCCCGATCACGGTTCGAACGTGATCGTCCGTCCCTTGCTGCGCAAAATTCTGCGCGATATGGGCCTCACTCCTGAGGAATACGAAGAAATCCTGAAACACCTCTAAACTGTAGCACAAGTCTTAAGACTTGTGCTACAGACTTGTGCTGCAGCCTGTGCTACAACTTTTCCGCCGCCTGGAGCACATACGCGTCATACGCCTGGCCGAGTTGCCGTGTCCACGGGCCGACGCGGCCATCCCCCACTGCCTTGCCGTCTATCGCCACAATCGGCACCACCCCGCGCGAACTGCTGGTCAGGAAGGCCTCGTCGAAGGGCGTATCCACCCGCGCCGGGCGGTAACAGACCTCCATCCCCAGTTGCCGCGCCAGCCTCAGCACCGTCCGCCGCGTGACCCCCAGCAGGATGCCACGCCGCGCCGTGCCCAATACCCCATTCTGAACATAGAAGAAATTGCTGGTCAAGCCCTCCAGGATGTAGCCCCGCCGCACCATCAGCGCCTCGAAGGCCCCGCTCTCGGCCAGCAGGCGGCGCGGCGATTCGCTCTGCTCGATGAACGCGGTGGATTTCAGCCGCGGCGAGTGGCGCTGCAGACGCACGGTCACCACCTGCACGCCTTGTTCATAGACCTGCAGCGGCAGCGCAATCAGCGGCTCGATGGCGGCGTACAGCCGGCTATCTCCAGCCAGCACCAGACGCAGGCGCACCTCCCCGCTGTAGCCGGCCAGGATTTCGCTCAGGACGCGGCGCAAGGCTGCCTGGTCCAGCGGCGGGTGCAGGCCCAATCCCTGCGCCGGGCCATAGATCCGCTCCAGGTGGAGGCGCAGACCGAGCACGCGCCGGCGTTCGTCGTAGGTGCGGAACGTGGTGTACAAACCGGGCGGCAGTTGCCGCGTCACCGCATCCAGGGAAGACATATCGGGCAGGAACACTTCATCCCACCCTGGCGGGGAAAGATGAAAAAGGTGCAGGTTCGACATGCCGCGATTATAAAGCAGGATGTTGCCGCCAGCAGCGGGTTGTTTAAGTTGATCACAGTAGGTCACGTTTCAAACGTGACCTACTGTGCGCTTTCAAACGTGACCTACTGTGCGCTCTCTTTGCAACGACTTTTGAGGGGACACTAACCCTATGGTTTTCTCAAAGTCCCTTGATGCCCTGTGCGGAACATGGCGATTGACTATTTTCACCGCTGAGACGCAGAGTTCGCAGAGATTTTTCGTGGTTTTCTCTGCGTTCTCAGCGGCTCTGCGGTGGAAACGTTGACTTTGAGAAAACCATGACACTAACCCGAATTTGTCTTGACAGTTTCTGCTCAGGCGTGATAAACTCACCCCGCTCGCATGAGCCATTTTTCACGAAAGGAGGCGCACTGCATGAACAACGCAATCAACAACATCTCTGTTGCTGTAGAAAAAGGAGATGTTTTCCCTTCTTGGAGTGCGCCTGTTGGCCGGTAAAGGCTAAGGACCACAACGCGTGTCAATGACCGCCACGGTGCACTCTGCACCGTGGCTTTTTTATTGCCTCCCCTCCGCTTGTTGCCGCTTGTTTTTTTTGTTTACTGTACCAAGGAGAAGAAAGACAAATGACTCTGACAGCCCCCACCATCACCCCTTTCGACTTCCGCAAGGCGCTGTCGAAAAACAAACTGCATGGCATCTTGAAGATGATGTCCGACTACCGGCTGGCCTACCTGGCCGCCAACCTGGCGACCGGTCTCTCTGCGCTGGCCAAGATGATCACCTCGCTGGTGTTGCTGCGCCTCTTTGCTGCCACCATTCTGGGCGAACGTCCGCCCTTTGCTGGGACTCTGGAGCGCACCCTGCTCTGGCTGGCGCTTGGCTTTGTGTTCCTTGCGGTTTTCGAGGGCGGCTTCTCGTTTCTGGCCGGACGGCTGGCGGCCTACACCGCCGAAAGCATTACGCGCCGCTTACGCGATTTCCTCTTTGACCACATTCAGCGCCTGTCGTTTGCTTACCATAGCAAGACTCCCACCGGCGATCTGATCGAGCGCGTCACCTCGGATGTGGATACGCTGCGGCGTTTCTTTTCCGAACAAGCGATTGGCATCGGGCGTATTGTCTTTCTCTTCGTCATCAACTTTGGCGCCATCTCATACATCAACTGGAAACTGGGACTGGTCTCCATTATTGTCATCCCCTTCATCCTGGCGGTTTCGGTCTGGTTCTTTCGCCGGGTGACCCAGGCCTATGAAAAATACCAGGAACAGGAGGCCAAACTCTCCACCACCCTGCAGGAGAATTTGACCGGCGTGCGCGTGGTCAAGGCCTTTGCCCGGCAGGCCTACGAGATAGACAAATTCGAAAAAGACAACTGGGAAAAGTACCTGCGCGGTAAGCATCTTCTGCTGATGCATTCCCTCTTCTGGCCGCTCTCGGATATCGTCTTGGGCTTGCAAATGCTGGGCGGCTTCATCTTTGCCGGCCTGTTGGTCGTCAACGGCGAACTCAATGTCAGCGATTATCCGGTCTATGTGGCTTTGGTGGTCTGGTTGATCTGGCCGATTCGCAACCTGGGACGCCTGATCGTGCAAACCTCTACCGGCCTGGTCTCGTATGGCCGCCTGATGGAGATCGTCCGCCAGGAACGCGAACCGTTGACCGATGGCCGGGTCCAACCTGACGGTCCGGTGCGGGGCGAAATTGTTTTCGACCATGTCTATTTCCAATACGATGACGGTCAAAGCGAAGTGCTTCAAGACATCTCGTTCATTTGCAAACCAGGACAGGTTGTGGCCCTGTTAGGCTCGACCGGCTCCGGCAAGACCTCGCTGGTTAATCTCCTGCCGCGTTTCCACGAATATACCGGCGGGAGGATTTTGCTCGATGGCGTAGAACTGAAAGATTACCCGCGTGCCTACCTGCGCCGGCAAATCGGCATTGTGGAGCAGGAGCCTTTCCTGTTCAGCCGCTCGATTCGCGAGAACATCACCTACGGCGTTGGCCGAGAAGTGCCGCAGGCCGAAATCGAGTCTGCCGCACAAGCGGCCGCCATTCACGATGTCATCCTGTCCTTCCCGGCCGGTTACGACACGCTGGTTGGTGAAAAGGGCGTGACTCTCTCCGGCGGGCAGAAACAGCGCGTTGCCATTGCCCGCACCCTGCTCAAGGACCCGCGCATCCTTATTTTGGACGATTCCACCTCCAGCGTAGATACAGAGACGGAGGCAGAAATCCGCGCTGCCCTCAGCCGCCTGATGGAGAATCGCACCACCTTCATCATCGCCCATCGCATCCAGTCGGTGATGAATGCCAACCTAATCCTGGTGATGGATAAGGGGCGGGTGGTTCAAATGGGTACACACGAAGAATTGCTGAAACAAGATGGCATGTACCGCCAGATTTACGATATCCAGACGAAGATTGATGCGGAACTGGAAGAAGAAATCACCTCGGTCTCCAGCCTTTAACCCTTTGGAGTAACTATGTCAGACATCGAACTTGAAGAAGAAGAATATACCAGTCAATTGACCATGCCGGTGCTGAAACGCATTTTGGGGCTGCTCCGGCCGTACAAATGGTGGGTGGTAGGATTCATTTTTACCATCGCCTTGACCTCCGTACTGGATTCGCTTTTTACGTACATCAATAAAATCTTGATTGATGAAGGGTTGGCAAAAGGCAATCTGGACGTGTTGTACGAGATGGCGGCTTATTACGGCATTCTGCAAATCCTGCAAGCCGGTTTGGTATTTGGGTTTATTTATCTGGCCGGCGTGTTGGGTGAGCGCATTCAGTACGATTTGCGCCGCATGATGTTCAATCACCTGCAGGAACTCTCGCTTTCCTACTACAGCCAGAACTCAGTTGGCCGCCTGATAGCGCGCGTCACCTCCGACAGCGGGCGTGTGGCCGATTTGATGACCTGGGGCCTGGTAGATACCACCTGGGCCATCTTCAATATTGCCACGGCTACCATCTTTATGCTTATTATCAACTGGCAACTGGCGTTGATTGTTTTTGCCGCTGTGCCTCTGCTGACCCTCATTGCAGTTCAGTTCCGCAAGCGCATCCTGGTGCAATTCCGCGCTGCGCGGCGCGCCAACTCCAAAATTACCGGCGCATACAACGAAAATATCAGCGGCGTGCGCGTGGTCAAGGCATTGGGACGCGAAGATGCCAACTTGCTGGAATTCCAGCAATTAACCGGTCAAATGTACAGCGCCAGTTATCGGGCAGCCTGGCTTTCAGCGTTGTTCCTGCCCACCGTGCAAATTGTTTCGGCGGTGGCTTTGGGTATTATCGTCTGGTACGGTGGGATTCAATCCCAGTATGGGCTGTTTACCGTTGGCGCGGCGCATGCTTTTGTCTCTTATGTCACTTTCATGATGTGGCCGGTGCAGGACCTGGCGCGCGTCTATGCCGAGATGCAACACTCCATTGCATCTGCCGAACGAATCTTCAAACTGTTGGATACAAAATCTGATGTGTACAACCGCCCTGGGGCGCGCCCCATTTCCAGTTTGCATGGCGTCATTGAATTTGACCATGTTTCTTTTACCTACGAGGATGGGAAGCCTGTGTTGACCGATTTCACGCTCACCGTTCAGCCGGGCGAGATGCTGGCAATTGTCGGCCCAACCGGCGGCGGTAAGACGACGTTGGTCAATTTGCTTTGTCGTTTTTATGAACCAACGGAAGGAGTGATTCGGATAGGTGGTATTGACTATACGCAATACACACTCGAAAGCATCCATTCCCGTATCGGCGTTGTCCTGCAAACCCCGCATCTCTTCTCCGGTTCGATCCGCGAGAACATCCGCTACGGGCGGCTGGATGCAACCGACGCTGAAGTGGAAAAGGCGGCCCGTATCGCCGGCGCGCACGATTTCATTGTCACCTTTGAGAAGGGCTACGACCAGGAAGTGGGCGAGGGCGGCAACCTGCTCTCGGTTGGCCAAAAACAACTCATCAGCCTCGCCCGCGCTGTGCTGGCAAAGCCCGAAATCTTTATCATGGATGAAGCCACTTCCAGCGTAGATACGCTCACCGAGGCTTTGATCCAGCGCGGCATGGAAGCCCTGATGAAGGGCCGTACATCCTTTATCATTGCCCACCGCCTGTCAACAATCAAACGCGCCGATCGCATTATCGTCATTGAAAATGGGCGTATTGCCGAGATGGGCACGCACGCTCAATTGCTCAAACAACGCGGCCACTATTACCGCCTGTACACGCAGCAGTTCAAGTACGAACGCGAGCAAGTCTATGGCGAGGCAATCGGTCAGATTGCTACAGACCCCATCGCAGCGCTTCCATCTGCCTGAAGTGATAAAATGACAGCATGAATGCCCTGCGCCCAAAGAGGGCAACCTCCCCTCTCTGTCTTGGCCTGCTGCTCATCTTAATTTCAGCAAGCGCCTGCCTTGGGCCGCGAGTCGTATCCACGCCGCCCACAAAAAGCAACGCTGGCAACACCCCCTCCCCCGCAGAGACAGTCGCGCCGCAGATCAAAACAGCCTCTCCGGCGCCTGTCTCTGCTTTGGCATCTGCAACGTCCCTGGCGTTTCCAACGGTTGATTTGTCAGTCAATATCGAGTCTACGGCGACTGTTGGGGTTGCTACGGTGACGGTTGTTGCTACAGCAACAGTTGGGGTTGCTACGGTTGGGGTTGTCACAATGGCTACACGAAACACTTACCATATTGGCCTTGGCCCCCAAATGTCTCAACCATGCCACCTGCTCTACGATGGCGGTATCCTCCGCCTTGACCCAAATAACTGCTCTCTACGCCTGACCCTGACAGATCGAGTGAGGACAACCCGTTACTTTGGCATACGCGGCACACCCGGCAATTTCAGCATCTCCCCCGATCTGCCGGCCTACCGCAAACCAGGCTTTGCCTTGTTGGCCTGCCCTGTCCTTCAATACGACGATAATATCTGCCAATACACGCTGACCGACGAAAGCGGCACCTACCGCCTTGAGATCCGCGTTACCGGCGTAGAGTGAGCTGCTATCCCCTGACTGCATCCAGCGCCAGTGCTGCAAAGATGAAGAAGAGATACAGGCTTGACCAGCGATACATCTGCCAGGCGACCTTATTGCCTGCCTGTCTCCAGGTACGCCAGGCAGCATAGAGCAGCGCCCCGCCTAAGACCAGCGCCGAGACAAGGAAGATGCTACCGGTATAGCCTAACAGGGGCATCAAAAGAGTCAGTCCAACCAGTTCAAGGGTATAAACAAAAATCTGCGTGCGCGTTTGCTTTTCGCCGCGCACTACTGGCAGCATAGGTACCCCGGCGCGTGCATAATCCTTGCGCCGTACAATTGCCAGCGCCCAGAAATGTGGGGGTGTCCACAAAAAGACAATGGCAAACAGAAACAGCGCTGGGATAGAAAGCGAGCCGGTCGCCGCTGCCCATCCCACCAGCGGCGGGATGGCACCCGCACCACCGCCGATGACAATATTCTGCACTGTGGCTTTTTTCAGCAGCAAACTGTACAAAAACACATAGTAAACCATGCCCGCCAGTGCCAGCCAGGCCGCGAGTAAATTGACAAACCCCGCCAACAAATAGAAACTGATAACCAAAAGCGCCAGGCCAAAAGCCAGACCTTCAGCAGGCATCATTCGTCCGGCGGCCAGAGGACGCCCGGCCGTACGCTGCATATTTTTATCCAGGTCGCGGTCAATGTATTGATTTAGTGCCGAAGAGCCACCCGCCGCCAGAAAACCACCCAGCAGAGTCCAAAAGGTTAGTTCAAGAGAAGGCCAGGTCCCGCCGCCGGCCACCATGCCAGCATACGTCGTCACCAGCAGCAGCGCAGCCACCACAGGTTTGGTCAGAGTCAGAAAATCGCGGGCACGCTGACGCCAATCAAACCGCGGGAAAGCCACCGCGTCACGGGCGTAAAGCGCCGAGAAAATCACCAATCCCAACAACGCGCACCAAAGTGCTGCCCCGCTCAAAGTATGCATCAGCGCTAGGTATGGAGGAAAACCACGTCTCACCAGAATTGCGCCTACAAAAACCTGCCCCCAAAAGAGCACCACTGTCAGGGTAGACCAGGCCAAAAGCAGGCGATGCTCACGCTGGTCACGCCAGGCACGTTGCAGGATCACAAGCATCAAAACCACAACCAGCCCCACAGCGGCCCGATGGAGTAAATTAATCCAGCCAGGTATGCCTTGCGGCAGGCACAATGGCCAGGCAACACAGGCTGCCGGCTCACCGGCTAGAGTCACCAGGCGGCCGCTCAACGTCAATAAAAACACAGCCATCAAGGTCAAGAATGTCAGACGAAAAAAAGAGTTGTACCTGAAAAGTTTCATTTTGCACCATGAGAAGAATGTTTACGCAGATAGAACGGATATCCCACCAACAAGATAGCCGCAAAGGTAAACCACTGTCCAGCATAGCCCAGATGAGGTCCCTCGCTGATTTCATATTCCGGCTGATAGGGGAAAGGCGGCTCAGCACGCCCCGGCTCAGGGTTAAGTTGCACGTAGACATCCAGCAAAGGATAGGGCAACTGTTGACGGATGCGTTCCAAATTGACGGAATTCCAAAAATCCAGACGGCGCTGCCCCTGCGACAATTCCGGGTCAGAGACGCCGCCCAGGGCTGGTGCGGCATGACCAAGGCGAATCCAACCCTTGAGTGTAACCGTTCCGGCCACATCGTATTTACGCCAGGCAAGGGGCATTTCATTTTCCGCAGCCGGAATCCAGCCGCGATCCACCAGTATGGCAGAGCCATCTGTCAGGATCAGCGGAGTGAGCAAGTGATAACCGTATTGTTCTACGCCACCAGGCAGGATATGGTACTGATTGCGCAGCGCAATCTGGTTTTCAAAATCATATTTGCCTGTCAGGATAACGGCTCGATACTCCATTTGTATCAAATCCCAGCCAGCAGGATTCTCGTTCAAGGTCAGTGGATCGGCGGTGCGCATTTTCAGATAATGTGCATTGAAGGCGCGGCGCTGTTCAAGGCGATCCAACTGCCAGATGCCCAGGCGAATGCAGATAGCCGCGCCCAAAAGGACAAGGGTTGTGGTCAAAAACCAGCGGCGAGAAAAGGGATTAGGCATCGTCATGCACCAGGTTCCAAAGACTTTGCATGCCTTTTCTTTTCTATTGGCCAGGCAACCAGGCTATAGAGCGCCAGGAGTGCCCCAAGGGGTAAACCGGCAAAGACAGCACCAAGCAGGCGTGTCTCAAACGTGAGCGGCTCGCGGACGTTCAGGTCAAGATAACGTTCGGTTTGAAATGAGCAGGCATAGGCGTAGTTTTGAACCTTGTCAAAGGTCAGGCTGGCCGACGAACCAGCAGGGATGAACACTGGTCCAAGTTGGTGAGTGACACTGTCCTCGTTACGCACTACCAGGGTATCCCCTACCACAAAGGCGATATCGGCCGGCAAAGAAAGGCTGTCTTCGCCGCGCGCAACGCGCTCAGCCGTCCCCAAAGGGATAACCAGTTCGATAACCTGCGGGGTACGCCGCTCGTCGCTACGCAGAAAGCGATAAGTCAATTCATTGAAGGCCAATGCCAGAGCCAGTCCAAGCAAGATGGATATGGCTATGCGCAAAACGTAACCTTCTTTCATCACTAAGCCTCTAAAGATGCACGCCGATCAGATACAGCGCCGGATAAAAGAAAATCCAAACCACGTCCACAAAGTGCCAGTAGACCGCCGCGGCTTCAACCGCCCAATGCTTTTCAGCCGAATAGACGCCGCGCAGGCCATTGCGGAAGACGATGACCAGGAAAACTATTCCGGTAAAAACGTGGAAGGCATGCATGCCGGTCAACATAAAGAAAACTGCCCCAGCCGGCCCGCTGCTAGGCGTCAGGCCCTCACGGATCGCCAGCGGCCACTCAAGGCCCACCACCCCTGCCAAAAAGCCTAGCCCCAGAAGAATGGTGATAGACGTCCCCAACAGGAAACCTTTACGATCACCGTACTCCATAGACGTTTCGGCCCGATTCATGAAGAACGATGAGACGAGCAGGACAGTCGTAACAGCCAGGCCAAGTGCCTGATTCAAGTCGGGACGGGTATTGCCAAGCAGGCCAAAGCGGGTGACCAGCAGTCCGCCAAAGACAAACGAGTCGGAGAGTAAAAAGAGCCATAAGCCAAAGCGGTTGGAGCCTGTCTTGTAAGCATAACTATGGCGGTCGGCTTCTGGATCAGATTTATTCAGGCGGTGAATATGCATGTAGTAGTATAGTACCAGCCCAGCCTTGGTTAGTGCAATCACCACCAGCAAAAAGGCAGATGCAACTGTTGCAGCAATCAGGTATTCAACGCCCGTCAGCGCCGCAAGCAGGATGAAAATGCTCAGGCCAAGGTTGAGGGCATAGGGTTTGTTGTGCTCCATAACGCGCTCCCTAATCTTCGAATTGTACATAAGTGGAACCGGGCAGACCGTAGTCATACGGCTCGCCAACTACCCGAAATTCTTTTTCGTAATTATGGGCTGGCATTGGCGATGGTACCTGCCATTCAGGCGAACGCGAGTTCCACACGTTGCCGGTAGCGGCATCGCCCTTACGCAGGCTAAGATAGACATTGACAAAAAAGATCAATACCGAGAGGGCAATGGCAAAGGCGGCAATCGTCATAATCAAATGAGATGGATCAAAACCCAGCGCCGGGTCATAATCAGCAATGCGGCGGCGCATGCCCAGCAAGCCAACGCGCATCATCCATAAGGTCAGTACAAGCATACCGGAGGTCATCAGCCAGAAATGCCAGTGGCCAAGTTTTTCGTTCAGTTTCTTGCCCGTTGCCTTAGGAAACCAGTAGTAAATTGCCGCAAAGAACGGAAAAACATAGCCGCCAAACATGGTGTCATGGAAATGGCCAACGATGAAGTAGGTATCGTGCAAGTGCAGGTCGGTAGAGACGGTGGCATTTGGCGGGCCAGAAAGCCCTCCCAGCAGGAAAACCACCAACCCCGCCAGGATGAACATCATGGGTGTGGGTGTCTCGATCTTGCCGCCCCACAAGGTGGCCACCCAGGAGAAAAACTTGACTCCAGTTGGTACGGCTACCAGCAGGGTGCTGTACATGAACGGGACACGCAAATATTCATTCATACCGGATGTGAACATGTGATGCGCCCAAACCAAAAAACCCACCAGTGCAATTCCCAGCGAGGACATGGCTACCCATTTGTAGCCAAACAGCGGTTTACGGGCAAAAACCGGCAGGAGTTCACTGATAATACCCAGGCCAGGCAAGACAAAAACATACACAGCCGGATGCGAGTAGAACCAGAAGAGATGCTGAAAGATGATAGGATTGCCGCCCTTGGCCGGGTCGAAGAAACCCATGCCAAACAGCCGTTGGAACATGACCAACTGGAACGAGAGGCCGATTAACTGTGTGGCGGTCAGGCTGATGATAGAGGTCGCCACCGCCGCCCAAACAAAGATAGGCATCCGGAAGGCCGTCATGCCTTTGGCGCGCAGACGCAGAACGGTAGCCAGCAAGTTGAGCGCACCCAGGATGGACGACCAGCCAGCCACAAAAACACCCAGGAAGAACATCTGCATCCCTAACGGTGCGCGTGCCGAGAGCGGGGGGTAGCCCGTCCAGCCAGTATCAAATCCACCCAACGCCAGGCTGGAAAGCAGTAAGACAGCCGCTGGGACGGCAATCCAAAACGAAAAGGCGTTCAGGCGGGGGAAGGTCATATCGGCTGCGCCAATCATCATCGGCACCAGGTAGTTCATCACGCCAGCAATGCCCAGCAAGATAGAGACAATCATGACAATCCCATGCAGGGACATCAGCGTGTTATACAAGTCGGGATTGAGGAACTGCAAGCCCGAAGCCGCCAGTTCAGCGCGAAAGATAAGCGCGAACAACCCGCCAACCGAAAGCAGGATAAGTGAAGTAACCGTGTATTGTATGCCAATCACCTTATGGTCGAGCGAAGGGCCAAAGAACCGGATCCAGCCCGGCGGATCGTGGTGTTCTTCGTGCGTCTCTTTGCCGGCAGCCCACTTGAGCCAGTCGTCCAGCACGCGCGTCCCGTACAGGAAAGACAGCACTCCAATCAAGCCGCCAAAGACCCAGGCAGGCTCCGTGAAGCCATAAGTGGTTTTATCCCAGCCCCAAAATTTAAGTCCCATCCCAAAACGGACGAGGGTCACAAACCCGGCTCCGGCCAGTGTGCCCAAGATTTGAAAAAACAAGCCGCGCATCAAACCGGTTGAGAGAATTTTCTTCATAAAAAATAAGCCTCCAGTACACACCACAACAGAAATGACGCTATTTCAATGTCTTGATAAATTCAACAATATCAGCCAGGTCAGCATCGGTCAGGCCGACGGCTTCGGCATTAAAGGCCATGGGCGGATAGCCTGCCACAACTTGTGATGCGGGTTCCTTGATAGAACGCAAAATATAGGCTTCGTCGGCGATAAAGGTGGTACCGTCGGTCAGGACAACCTGCTTCCCCAGCAGTCCGCGCCAAGTAGGACCAACACCCTTTGAGCCATCAATGGAGTGACAGGCTTTGCAATAAGTCAAATACTTTTCTTCGCCACGAGCCGCATCCGGCCCAGATGCAGCCGCCGCCGCAGCCTCAGCCTGCCGCTGTGCCACCCAAGCATCGAACTCTGCCTGCGTGACCACCACAACCGGCGCATTCATATAAGCATGTTGTGTACCACATAACTCAGAGCACATCAGGGTGTAGCGGCCAATCTTTGAGGGGGTGACACGCACCTCGGTCACGCGACCCGGAACAAGGTCCTGCTTGACTCGGAATTCAGGTACCCAGAAGGAATGAATCACGTCTGTCGATTCCATCTTGAAAAGTATCTGTTTATCCAGCGGAAGGTACAATTCTTGTGAACGGATGCCATATTCGGGATACTTGAACTGCCAACCCCACTGATAGCCAGTCACCTGGACTTGCATGGCCTGCAAATCAGGCTGACGCACCCGACCGAGATTTTCTGCGCCCAGATAGGCAAAAATCAAAACGATTATCAGCGGAATAACCGTCCAACCGATTTCCAAGCGAGTATTCCCTTCCACGTACGTGCCATCACCAGTCTCTCCTGGTTTGCGGCGAAAAACCACCAGACTGTAAATTAGGGGCACGATTATCAAGGCAAACAAGAATGAGATAACCATAAACTCCAGGTTGAAAAGCCAATCAATGGGTTCAGCCTGGGTAGCAGCCTGTTGCGGCAATAAGCCAAGCGCGCTCAGGCCCCAAAAGACAAGCGCGGCAACCAGGATTACCAACAAAGTCACAACCAGAATATGTCGCATTTCACTCTCCTCGATGAGTGATCTTTCCCGTCCCAGTCCAGGGGTCGAAAAGCCAGGCCTCAGCCTCAGCAGCCGTCAGCCGACGGCGATCATAAACCACCACAACTTCAGTAGTCTCAAGTGAAACCAGGACGACTTGCATAGGGTTTTCTCCTACAACAAACCGGTTCAAGAACTCGGTGCGGTTCATCGCCCGGTCGTCGTAGTCAACAATGACCAGATCGGGCTGGTAAGTTTCAAGTGCTTCCAACGTCTCGTGCATAGAAGTCGTTGTAGCCACAATTTCCACTTCCCTGCCCCAGCGCGTTGAATAGAGCTTACACAACCCGGCTCGAAAAAGCGGGTTAGCAGAGGCAATCAAGACGCGGCGAGAGCGAGACAAAGACTTCACAAAACTATAATATACCAATTTAAATCTAATTAGTCTATTATTTGTCGGCGCTAAAGGTGGATTTTCAACACAAAAAGCGGGTGATAAGGATATCACCCTGCCTCAAAAAAATGCAAAGTCTGAAATGCTTTGGGGATTTCTACAAAAAGGTCTGGAGCATTATCCAAACGTTAGATAAGGCCCAATTGAATGCCCTTGGCCACCGCCTCGGCCCGATTGCCAACCTCTAATTTTCTCAAAACATGACGAATATGTGTTTTAACTGTGTTTTGCGAGACAAACAATTCAACTGCAATTTGAGATGTGGTCAGGCCGCGGGATAGACAGCGCAACACTTCCCTTTCGCGCTCACTCAGCAGGCCGTGAGCATCGCTATCCTGCGCGCGACGGAAAGCATCTAACACCTGGGATGTAACATCCGGAGAGAGAACCGAGTTCCCGCTTGCTATCTGTAATATGGCCTGGTGCAGGGTCTCTGGCTCAGCATTCTTCAGCAGGTAGCCACTAGCGCCGGCCAAAATAGCGCCGACCAGGTCTTCTTCTTTTTGAGAGATGGTCAACATAAGAACGCGCGGATCGAGTTGTGCCTTGTGAAAAGCGTGCAATGTTTCCACACCGTTCATGCCAGGCATATTGACATCCAGCAAAACAACGTCTGGGCGAGTTTCCATGACTACCTGGACCGCGTTTAAGCCGTTCTCGGCTTCGCCAACCACTTGCAGGTCAGGCATTTCAGATAACAGGCCTACCAGGCCGCGCCGGAAGAGAGCATGGTCATCTACCACTACCACCCGAACTGGCTTCATGGAACCTCCTGCAAGCGCGCCGGCAGGCGGACTTGAACGGTTGTCCCGCCTCCCAGGCGGCTAACGACCTGAAAATCGGCACCAATGATCTCAGCGCGTTCGCGCATTCCGCGTAGTCCATACTGCGAGCCAGATAACCCAAGCAGGGGAGTAAAGCCGCGTCCGTCATCTTGAATTTCAAGCAATATATCCGATTTCAGACGGGTTAAACATAAACCAACGTGGGTAGCCTGAGAATGCTTACGCACATTGGTCAGGGCTTCCTGAACAATGCGCATCAACTGCGTGCCAACCAGCGGAGGAAAAGATAAATTTTCGGGCTCAAGTCGCACCTCTACCGGAATACCGGTCAAGGTCTCAAAGTCGGAGGCAATGCGCCTCAGCCAATGCAAGGGCTCTTCGTCTGGCTGGCAGCGCAAATCGTCAATAGCCTCGCGAGCATCCAGATATGCATCTGTAAGTGTTCGAAGGTGCGCCTGCAAATTTTGTTGGAGCGATTCCAGTTGCCCTTGCTCAAGCAATTTCTGCATACGAGCAGTTTCCATTTTTAAAAAAGCCAGAGTCTGAGCAAGTCCATCGTGGATCTCGCGCGCCAGCCGAACACGCTCGTCCAAAACGGCCTGGTGGACGGAATCCGTCTCTTTAGATTCCTTCACTTGTGACTTGTGAACAAATTCAAGCGCCACATCCACACTCAGAGTCATCTGCACCAGAAAAACATGTTGGGCTTCGTTAAATAAGGGCGGGCGAGGAAAGTAAAAACTCAACATTCCAATTTCGCGGCCAGCCCAGCATAAGGACGTACACCAGACGGTAGTTGGCCTCTGCGTCTCAACCAACAAGACACATTTTGCGTTAGAAGTGCGGTTTTGGCATAGTTTACAGGCCTGGCGAGCAGATGGATCGGTCAACCGCCGACTCCAATTGTCATTTGGGTCAATCGGCACATTCCCCAGATGCAATGCCGGAAAAGGCAAGCGCCATTCATCAAAGGGCAAAAAGGAGGCTCCATCTGCTTTCAACAGATCAATGCTCGTTTGCATTGCCGCACGAATGATGGTCTGTGCATCTGTAGCCACCAGTAAATTGCGGCAAAAACGACCACTGCTCTCTAGCAGCAAAAGCGTTTCAGCCTTTTGTTGTTGCAAGTGTAATCTTCCCCAGATCACGGCTGCTGTAGCCAGAACAAAAAATGCACATCCAAGAATCCAGGCAAAAACCGTATCCATCCCTGTCGTCCAACACACCCTAGTTTATTTCAAACGCTTCCAGCACTTCTCGGCTGTGTTGAGCCGGTTTCACATTTTCAAAGACCTTTTGCACAATCCCATCTGGACCAATCAAAAACGTAGTGCGCAAAACGCCATCGTACTCTCGTCCCATAAACTTCTTTTTTCCCCAAACACCATACAATTCGCAAACTTTATGTTCAGGGTCAGCCAATAAGGGAAAAGGCAAATCGTATTTCTGTTTGAACTTTGCGTGCGACTTTACGGTGTCTGGACTGACGCCCAATAAAACAACACCTGCCTTCTCGTAAGCCGAATAATCGTCGCGGAAATTACAGGCTTCGGTCGTGCAGCCGGGCGTATCATCCTTGGGATAGAAATACAAAACAACCCTGCGCCCTCTGAAATCCGACAGGCGACGCAAGGTACCGTTTTCATCAGGCAGAGCAAAATCAGGGGCAGGCATACCTGAAGAAATCGCCATCTCTACATCTCCAATGAACCCAAAACGCCAATTTGTTTCAAAGTTTCTTCCAGCATGTTCAAAGTAACCGGCTTAATCAACATGCCGCTGGCACCTCCAGACATAACCTGATACCGAATCTCCGGCTGGTCATCGGAAGTAACTACCACCACCGGCACGACTGCCAGACGCGGCTCTCGCTTGAGATAGGCCAGAATCTCCAGCCCATCCACTCCGGGCATGTTAATATCCAGCAAAATCAAGTGTGGTGTCTGTGTCCCCAAAACGGTCAATGCAGGGCGCGAGCCGTAGGCCGGCCGGGCGTCAATGCCAAAAACAGATAACATCTGGCAAAGGGCATCGGCCGTATTGCGGTTATCGTCAATCACTAATGCCTCAGACATCAAGCCACCTCCGCGATAAGTTTGCCCATTGGAGTAATATCATACCCTGGCAGTGCCGCCACTGCATTACGAAAAGCCGGGTCATCCAGGACATCAAAGATGGGCGCCAATAGTGGGCTGCGTGCATGTTCCAGCGGGATAATCAGGTCATAGCGTTCGTTGAAAAGCGGCACAAAGTCCAGGTCCAGTGCCTTTGCTGCGGCCGCAATGCCCAATCCACAATCCGCTCGACCCGAGGCCACCGCTGCGGCTACGCCCAGGTGGGTATACTCCTCCTGATTGTAGCCCAAGATAGCCGTTGTGGAAATGCCCTTTAAGTTCAGATGATAATCGAGCAAGACGCGCGTTCCCGCGCCGCGCTGACGGTTCACGTAGCGAACATCGGGCCTGATCAGGTCATCCAGGCCGTGGATTCCCTTTGGGTTACCGCGCGGCACAATCAAACCCTGCTCGCGCCCCACCAGGGCGATCACGCGGACGGCTACATTTGGCAGGTATTGTGGCAAATAGGTCAGGTTAAATTCTCCCGTCTGCGGATCTAACAAATGAGATCCGGCAAAATGGGCTTCGCCGCGTTTCAAAGCAATCAAGCCGGCCTGCGAACCGACATTTGCCGATGCCAGCCGGCGGCGGTGTTCCGCCAGAAATTGAGCCATTAAATCGAGGATGATGTCGTGCGAGCCGATAGCAAAGATGGTCCGCTCTAATTCAGAGGCCGGCCGCAGGAGTTGTACAGTTACCTGTTTACCGGCTTCCATTCCCTGCTCGCCACGCGGCACAACCACCAGCCCATCTGCCCGCACCAGGGAGGTAATGACGCCTGCACCGCGTGAAAGCGGTGCGGCCAGCAAACGCTCTCCAACCCGCCCCACCACCACGCGAACATAGTCGTCGTCTCCGCCAGGTGAAACCAGTTTACGCGTCATCACAGCGGTTACCGTTTGCGGTTCAGCCGGAGCGCGTCCCAGCCAGCGGGCCAGGAGTGGTTCTACAAATATTTCAGTAGTCAACGCAGCCGAGACCGGGTAGCCAGGAACACCAATGATCGGAACCATCAACGATGCATTACCGGCATCGGTCGGTTCGCGCCGTACCATCCCAATGATCACCGGATGGCCCGGCCGGACGGCTACGCCATGGACAAGCAATGCGCCAAGTTTTTCCACCACCCGGGCCGAAAAATCTTCAGCGCCAGCCGATGAGCCAGCGTTGAGCAAAATCAGGTCGTGTTCGCGCGCCGCTTCCGAGACTCGCTTGCAGATGAGGTCAAAATCGTCCGGGGTAATTGGGTAACGGTTGGGCAGGCCGCCCATCGTTCGAACTTGAGCCGCCAGGACAAGGGAGTTGTATTCGATAATATCGCCGCGTTTCAAGGTTGAACCGATCGGCACGAGTTCGGTACCGGTTGGCAATATCGCCACGCGGGGTTGGCGGGCTACTCGAATAGTTGTATGTCCCGCGGCCGCAATGGCGCCCAAATCTACCGGGCGCAGGATTTGTCCGGCAGGCAAGACCAGTTGCGTAGCAACGATATCTTCTCCCAGCGGACGAACGTGGATCCACGGAACCACGGCAACGCGAATGCGAATGGATGAGGGCTGGCGAATAGCCGGCGTAAGCCTTCCAGCCGAATCTAATGCCTCAACGTTCTCGATAGGAATGACCGCATCAAAGCCGTCAGGGAGCGGATCGCCGGTATCCACGTACTTCGCCTGCGTGCCAACAGCAAGGACAACCGGCGTAGATGGTTGTGCGCCAGTCGTTTCCGCAGCACAGACAGCAAAGCCATCCATTGCGGCAGCGTGATAATGCGGCGAGGAGATTTCTGCCCACACAGGTTCAGCCAAAACCCGGCCAATAGCGCTTTCGTTTAAGGGAATATCCTCTACGCCCAGTATGCCCCATAAACCAGCGTCTTCTAATGACTTTTGCAGGCGGGCACGAGCCTCAGGGAGAGGAATATCATGTAAGTAAACTGTTGCCATACACGGGTATTATAACCGCTCTTTTGAACCATCCCCTAAAACAAGATTCTTATTGGTGGGTGTCCACGCAACAGTCGTTGCAAAGAGAGCACAGAGTAGGTCACGTTTGAAACGTGACCTACTCTGATCTAAAACAAGATTCTTATTGGTGGTGCGGCCTGGAAAGGCCTCCGTTTTTGCAGTAAAATTGTCCGAACAACTTTCCCCCATAAGGCGGTACAAATGAACGATGAATTATTTACAGCATTCGAGGCGCTGACTTTCGACGATGTTCTGCTAGTGCCAGGCTATAGCGAACACTTACCCAGCGAGGTGGAGGTCTCGGCACAATTGACGCGCGACATTCGACTGAACATTCCCCTGCTTTCTGCAGCCATGGACACGGTCACCGAAGCCCGGTTGGCCATTGCGCTGGCGCGCGAGGGCGGCATTGGCATCATCCACCGAAACCTTTCGCCCGATCAACAAGCCGAGGAGGTGGACAAGGTGAAACGGTCGCAGTCGGGCATGATCGCGGCCCCTATCACCTTACCACCAAACGCCAGCCTGCAACAGGCAGAAGAAATCATGTCCAAATACAAAATCAGCGGCGTTCCAATTGTGGATCAAGGCGGGCAACTGGTGGGCATTCTGACCAATCGCGACATACGCTTTGTGGAATCTCGCGATTACGTTAAGCCAGTGAGTGAATTCATGACGCCTCAACCGCTGGTCACCGCGCCGGTAAACATCTCCCGCAGCGATGCCATTGCCCTGCTTCACAAGCATCGGATTGAAAAGTTGCCGCTTGTAGACGAAAACGGGCGGCTCAAAGGTTTGTTAACCGTTAAGGATATTCAGAAAGAACGCGAACACCCCAACCTGGTACGCGATGCGCGCGGACGTCTGCTGGTCGGCGCGGCGGTCGGCGTGGGTGCAGACCTTGATGAACGAGCCGGAAAACTGATTGACGCCGGTGTGGATATTCTGGTGGTAGATACGGCACATGGTCACTCCAAAGGCGTCCTGACTGCCATTCGACAAATCAAAAAGAAGTGGCCCAATATGCCCGTTCTGGGCGGCAATGTAGTCACAGAATCTGGAACGTTGGCTTTAATTGAAGCCGGCGCCGATGCCATTAAAGTCGGAGTGGGCGCCGGTTCCATCTGTACCACCCGCGTCATTTCCGGCGCAGGCATGCCGCAACTGAGCGCCATTTACGTCTGCGCCAAAGCGGCTCACGCGCGCGGTGTTCCCGTCGTAGCAGATGGCGGCATAAAGTACTCGGGGGACATTGTCAAAGCCATTGTTGCCGGTGCAGACACTGTTATGCTGGGAAGTTTGCTGGCCGGCTTAGATGAATCGCCTGGGGAAGTTGTGCTATTTGAGGGAAGACGCTTTAAGGAATATCGAGGCATGGGTTCTCTGGGAGCCATGCAAGGTTACGGCCGCGACCGTTATGCCACTGCTCAGGATGGAGCCAGCAAACTTGTACCGGAGGGAATTGAAGGCCGCATTCCCTACAAAGGCAGTTTGCACGATTACGTTTATCAACTAATTGGAGGCCTCCGCTCGGGAATGGGATACGCAGGGGCAAAAAACATCGCCGAATTGCAGACAAAGGTCAAACTGGTAAAAATTACCAATGCCAGTTTAATCGAAAGCCACCCTCACGATGTCATCATCACCAAAGAAGCACCCAATTATCAAGCGGGCAATGTGTAACTTGAAACGTTCAAGCAATTCTCGAATTAAAATTTTCATGGTAAACTCATAGCGTCACTAGAGAACGCCTTCAGGAGTCAACGCACCATGTCCAAATCCCGCAGTGAACAAATGGTGGATAGGTTACGCGCTATGCAGGCCGCTGCTCCCGAAATTGAAGCATCGGCTGTCGTCTCTGTAGACGGGCTGATTATGGCATCGTCTCTTCCGGCCGATGTTGAAGAAGACCGCGTTTCGGCTATGTCAGCCGCCATGCTTAGCCTGGGCGAACGTATTGCCGGAGAACTGGGACGTGGCGGCCTGGAGCAAGTTTACATCAAAGGGAACAACGGCTTCATTGTGCTTACCTCAGTTGGAGAAGAAGCGGTCTTAACAGCATTGGCGCGCCAGGAAGCCAAACTTGGCCTTATTTTTCTTGAAATGCGGCGCAGCGCCGAAGACCTGCTCAAACTGGTAGGTTAAACTGGCATGATGAAGAAACCAATCCAAAGCCAGCAACTTGCACGAACAATCGTCAAACCCACGTGGGGAGGACGCCATCCAAGCGCCCTCCCCACACTCTTTGTGCGGCCAAACTGTGAGATCGGCCAATAATTCACAAATCGGCTGGACATCCCTTTCTTTCTCTTTTCACGAGGCAGTTTATGTCCACTTCTACAAAATATATCATCTTTACCGGAGGGGTCGTTTCCTCAGTAGGCAAGGGTGTGACCGCCGCAGCGCTGGGACGCACACTCAAGGAGCGCGGCTTTCATGTGGCCGTCCAAAAACTTGACCCGTACATCAACGTAGATCCCGGTACAATGAGCCCTTACCAACATGGGGAAGTCTACGTTCTGGACGATGGCGCCGAAACCGATCTGGATTTAGGACACTACGAACGTTTCATAGATATCCGCCTGACCCGAGTCAGCAATTTCACCAGCGGGCAGGTATATGCCGAAGTCATTCAGAAAGAGCGTCACGGCGATTACCTGGGCGGCACGATTCAGGTCATCCCGCACGTCACCAACGAAATCAAGCGCCGTATTGGCCTGGTTGCAAAATCTACGGGCGCAGAACTGGTGCTGGTGGAGGTTGGCGGGACCGTCGGCGACATCGAATCGCAGCCCTTTCTGGAGGCTTTGCGCCAATTGCGCAATGAAATCGGGCGCGAAAATATTTTCTTTGTCCACGTCACCTGGCTGCCTTACATCGGCGCAACGGGGGAGTTGAAGACCAAACCCACGCAGCATTCGGTTGCTGCCCTGCGCTCCATCGGCATTTCTCCAAACATGATTATTGCTCGTTCTGATTATCCCATCCCTGGCGATTTGGTCGAAAAGATTGCATTGTTCTGTGATGTTGACAAACACGCGGTTGTGCCAATGGTCACAACGCCGGTCCTCTATGAGGTGCCCTTGCTGCTTGAAAAAGCCGGCGTGGCCGATTACGTAGTGGACAAACTAAGACTTTCTCCCAGCCGCAAGCCCGACTGGAAAGCCTGGGAACGTCTGGTAGCCGAAGTTCGAAAGCCAAAGCCAAAAGTCAAAATCGGACTGGTCGGGAAATATGTGGAACTTCAAGATGCGTACATGTCGGTGCGCGAAGCGCTCAAACATGCCGCTCTGGCTAACGGTGTTGAGATAGAAATCGCCTGGATACACTCTGCCGACCTGGAAAAAGGCAAAGGGATGGAAATACTTGAGGGGGTGGACGGCATCCTGGTGCCAGGCGGGTTTGGCTCGCGCGGCATCGAGGGAAAGATCCTGGCAGCGCGCGTGGCCCGCGAGATGAAAATTCCCTACCTGGGTCTCTGCCTGGGAATGCAGGTAATGTGTATCGAGTTTGCACGTCATGTGCTGGGCCACGAAGATGCCAATTCATCTGAATTTGACCGGGCGAGCACTTACCCCGTCATTGATTTGATGCTCGACCAGCGTTCCATCACAGACATGGGAGGCACCATGCGGCTTGGGCTATATCCCTGTGTGCTTCAAAGAGGGACAAAGGCAGCCGAGGTATACGGAGTTTGGCAAGTGGATGAACGGCATCGTCACCGGTTCGAGTTCAACAATAAGTACCGCGAGGAATTTGAACGGGCCGGAATGGTTTTTTCTGGATTATCGCCCGACGGGAATCTGGTAGAAATCGCCGAGATTCGCGACCACCCATACATGCTTGGGAGCCAGTTCCATCCAGAATTTCTCTCGCGGCCCAATCGTGCTCACCCTCTATTCATTGGGTTGATTAAAGCCGCAAAAGAAAAAGCCAGGTATAAATAGTCAAAGGCCATCAATGTCGCTCAGTTTTGTGGGTATCCTTTTCGCTCTTGGCTCATCTGCTCTTTGGGGCGGTACAGATTTTGCAGGCGGCATTGCCGCCAAGCGCCAGCGCAGTTTTCAGGTCATTGCCCTGGCCGGGCTGGCAGGATGTTTCACCTTTGCAATCCTCGGTGTACTCTTTGACAAAGCCCTGCCCGGACGCCAAAACGTGCTTTGGGCATTGCTGGCCGGATTGGCAGGGGCAATCGCCAGTGCCACCCTGTTCAAAGGATTGGCACGCGGCAACGCAGCCATCATCTCGCCCACATCTGCTGTAACCGGCACCATTCTGCCGGTTATCGCAGGCTTCTGGCTGGAGGGTTTACCCGGAAATCTACAGTTGGCAGGCATTGGCTTAGGAACTGTTGGCATTTGGCTGGTCAATCAGCCAGACAGAAAAAGCGGGACACGTCACTGGTTTGACCTGGGTATGGGACTGCTTTCAGGCATTTTCACCGGTCTGTTTTTCTTGTGTTTCGGGCAAATCCAAACCGGCTCAATGTTGTTTGCAGGCAGTCTATCCAAATTCTCATCAGCCATGCTGGCTATCTTCATCCTCATCGGCCAACAAGAACGCCCTCTGCTGGGTAAGCCCAACTGGCTGACTTCGGGAATCGGCATCTTAGATGCTTGCGCCAACCTGTTCTACCTGACTGCCCGCCACTTGACTCGATTAGATATTGCCGCCGTCATTTCATCTATGTATCCAGCCGGGACCATTTTGCTGGCGCGGCTGATCCAGCACCAACCCATCAGCCGCAGACAGTGGTTAGGAGTGGTCACTTGCTTGACTGCGGTGGCTTTGATCTCCATTCAATAAAAAACTTCGTGACCTTTGTGCCCTTCGTGGTAAAAAAGTTTTTTGCAGTGGACTCGTAAATTCTACACAGATGGAGTTGACTTTATGAACAACACACGCCCCACTTTGAGCCTTATGGACGAAGACCAGATTCGCCAGGTCCACGCTTTTGCATTGCAGATTCTATCCGAGACGGGGGTGCGGGTAGACTCTCCCTGGGCTGTGGATATGCTCCGGCGCAGCGGGCAGGCACAGGTCGAAGAAAGAACCGTCCGCTTCCCAGCCGAGACGGTTGAATGGGCGATTCGCAGCGCGCCATCCAGGATTGCCATCTTCGACCGGCAAGGGAATCCGCTTTTCACGCTTGGAAACGACCGTTTGCGATTCGGGGTGGGTGTGACAGCACTATACTATCAGCGCCCAGAAGACGATGGCCTGGAGCCTTTCTCACGGACGCACATGCAAAGAATGGTGCGCCTTGTCCATCACTTGCCGCGCTACGATGCGGTCTCCACGCTGGGTATTCTGCGAGACGTCCCCGAGTCTGCCGCCGACCTGTATGCCAGTTTAGATATGCTGGCCAATACCACCAAGCCGCTTGTCCTGCTGGTTTCAGAAGGCGCTAATTTTGATCATGTGCTGGATATGTTTGAACATCTGTGCGGCAGGTTGGCCGAAAAGCCTTTTGTTATTCCCTATTTCAACCCGGTCTCGCCATTGGTGCTGAACGCCGATACACTGGACAAGATGAAAGCAACCATCCAGCGCGGTCTGCCGTTCATCCTTTCGAGTTACAGCATGGCAGGTGCAACCACTCCCATCACCCCGGCCGGGACTTTGTCTTTGCTGTTAGCCGAACTGCTGGCCGGCCTGATCATCAGCCAGATGCTAAAACCGGGGACGCCTGTCTTGCTGGGTATGCTGCCGGTCTATTTTGACATGCGGACAATGGTTAATTTTTATGACCCACAGAGCATGCTGCTCAACCTGGCCTGCGCCGAGATGATGGCACACTATCATCTGCCGCACTGTGGAACCTCTGGCAGCGGAACAGGCTGGGGGCCCGACTTAATTGCAGCAGATACTTACTGGATGAACACGCTGACATCAGTTCTGACAAAAAGCGCCCTGGCGCCTTTTGTGGGCGATACGCTGACTTCTAAGGCAATTTCTCCCTGCACGCTGGTGTATATTCACGAGGTGATTGAACAGTGTCTGCGCTTTGCCGAAGGCTTCCAATTGGATGAGGCTCAGGCCGTCCTGGATGAAATTGCTAAAGTTGGGCCAGGCGGCAGTTTCCTGGGCGTGCCTTCAACCCGCAAGAATTTCCGCAATGGTTATTACACCAGTGCGGTTTTTCCACGCTTTACAATGGAAAAGTGGCAGGCAGAGGGCCAGCCTTCGGCACAGGAAGTTTTGCGTCAAAAAACTATAGAATGGATGCAATCAGCCCCTGCCCCAGAAGATAGCCAGGCCCTGACGCAAAAAGGCGAGGCTTTCATCCGTCGGGTTGTCAAAGCACAATGAGAGGTTGCTATGAGCGAACGCCGCCTTGCACACATGTTACACGATGATATTCCCACTTTATTCGAAGCGCCACCAGCCGACGATAACCCGGCAGATGTTGTTTTACTAGGTGTGCCATACGAAGGCATCCTGGTTGCTGACCGTCATACACTTTACCCGCCCGGTTCACGTCCACCCGAAAATTTTTATGCCCGCTACGGTGCAGACGAAGCACCTGACGCCATTCGCAAGGCCAGTCTGATTTACTCTTTGGAACACGAAGGAGGCGTCTCTGCAGAATTGGGTTTTACCTGCCTGTCAGAACATTTGCGCGTTGTGGACGCCGGCAACCACAGTTTAGAAGGCTGCGAGGAGATTGCCTGTTGGGCCGGGCAAAGCGGCGCTACAACAGTTGCTCTCGGCGGCGATCATTTGGTGCCCTATCCGCTGATACGGGGACTGCAAAACGGTCAATCCCGCCGAATGGGTGTGATTGTTTTCGATTCCCATCTGGACCTGCATCCATCTCCGCCGCTGTGGGCTGGTTCTCAATGGCTGACTCTGATTGGAGAGGGCTGCCTGCGTCCGGAAGATATCACCTTGATTGGAGCACGCGGTGTACGTCAGTCGCTGCACGAAATCGAATATGCTCGTCACAATGGTGTGCGCGTTATCTCACTGGAAGAACTGGACGAAAAAGGGATTTCTACCGTTTGCAAGGAAGTGCGCGAGCGCCTGAAAAATGTAGAAACGGTTTACATCTCCCTGGATATTGACGTGGTTGATCCGGCCTTCTGCCCGGCACAGAAATATCCGGACGCGGCCGGGATGGCGCCACGCGAGATCCTGACCATCATGCGGGCCGCGGTCACAACAGCGCCCATCGCCGGTTTTGACCTGTGCTGTTTTTCGCCGCGTTATGATGAAAATCAGCGCGGTGCACTAACAGCAGCACGTTTTGCGCTAGAAGCCGTCTATGCCCGATTAAGAGATGTCTCGACTCAGTAATTAACCTGAGTTCGGGTTCGCGCAAAAAAGCCCAAATCATCACCGCAGAGACGCTGAGAACACCGAGAAACACAAAAAAAAAAAAAAAAAAAAAAAATTAAGGTTGAAACTCTGCGCCTTGGCGGTGAAATTTTTTATCCCGAAATCACGTTTAAATCGTATCAGGCACCAACATCTGCTGATACAGCCCCAAAATCTGCTCTACGATTTTTTCCCAGGCATAATTCTGGGCATATTGTGCGGCTTGCTGCCCCATTTGAGCGCGCAAAGCCGGGTCATACAACAGACGGCGCAGGCTGTCACACAGGGCATCAGGGTCGCCATCTGGCACATGATAGCCGGTGACGCCGTCTTGCACTAAAAAGGCCAGTCCACCCACTTGAGAGGCGATGACCGGTGTGCCGCAGGCCATTGCCTCCAGGGCCACCATGCCAAACGACTCATAGTGGGAAGGCATGACCAGCACGTCGGCTGCTGAATAGTAGTAAGGCAAAGTGTCCTGTCCACGCTTGCCCAAAAAAGCGATCATCTGACCTACGCACAACTCATTGCTCAATTTCTGAATGCGGGCCATTTCAGCGCTCATTGCTTCAGGCGCGGCTTCAGGGTCACCGCCAATGATCGCCAAATAGACGGGCGAACATTCACTGCAAAGGTGAAGACACGACATCGCACGAATCAGCGTCTCCAAGCCTTTGAGCGGTTCAATCCGACCAACAAAGAGAATCATCCGATCCTCAGGCTTCAGTCCAATGAAGGCGCGCGCCTCGTCCACCGGAATCGGGTAGAAATGACCGATATCCACGCCCGGCGGGATGATAACAATCTTGCGCGGATCGGCTCTGTAAAGCCATTCGAGTTGCGCCTTCTCGGCCAGGGTAGCCGCAACAATGCGGTCGGCGCGTTTCATCACCTGCCGCTCGCCATTCAGGCGGTATTCTCCTTCGCGCTCTTCGTCATTGCGGGCAATACGGTTTTTCATCTCTCCCAGGGTATGAAACATCTGAACAATGGGCGTGCCCGGCCACAAGTCTGCCAGAGAGGCGGCTGCCAGGCCAGACATCCAGTAGTGGCTGTGAATCAAGTCGTAACGAATCCCCTTCTCGGCAGCAAACGCTCGAATCCCTTCAACAAATTGGGGAATGTAGTCAACCAGTTCGCGCTTGGGGAGAGGTTTTTCCGGTCCAGCCGGGATATGGACAACGCGGTTGCCAAAGCCTAAATCATGCAAGACGTGCGGAACATGTTCGTCTTGCGAACGGGTAAAGACATCCACATGCACGCCCCTCCGGCCCAAAGCAATGGTCAGATCGCGCACATAGACATTCATTCCACCGGTATCTTTGCCCCCCAAGACAGCCAGCGGACAAGTATGGTAAGAAAGCATAGCAATATTCAACATAGGCTTCCTTCAGGGATAATATAACACAGTAGGTCACGTTTGAAAGGTGACCTACTACTCAAAACTTGACGCTCTCTCCAAGCCATGCTACAGTAATCCCATGAATGAATTGGTCTTTCTTAAATTGGGCGGGTCGCTCATCACCGACAAGACGCGCCCCTATACGGCACGTGCCCAAACATTGGCGCGGCTGGCAGCAGAAATTGCAACGGCCATGCGTCAGAATCCTGGTTTGAGCCTGGTGTTGGGACATGGTTCCGGCTCTTTTGGTCACACTGCTGCAAAAGAATATCAGACGCGTGAAGGTCTGCCTCAGTCCAACTCAGAAAGGTATTGGCAGGGATTTGCAGAAGTCTGGTATCAGGCAGCACAACTAAACCGGCTGGTGATGGATGCCCTGCACACAGCCAAAATTGCGGCGTTGGCGCTTTCACCAGCCGCAAGCGTGACGGCTTGTGAAGGTCAGGTATGGGCCTGGGATTTAACGCCGCTGAAAAGCGCTCTGCAGGCTGGCCTGGTGCCGGTCATTTACGGCGATGTAATCTTTGACACAGTGCGCGGCGGGACAATTCTCTCTACTGAGGATTTATTTATCCACCTGGCGCGCCATCTCCGGCCCAATCGCATTTTGCTGGCCGGGCTGGAAGGCGGGGTCTGGGCTGACTTTCCGGCCCGTACCCGCCTGCTTAACGAGATCGGGCCCGAAGTCCTGGAAATGAACCGCAGCGGCTTTAGAAACGCCGCAGGCGCCGATGTCACCGGAGGGATGCTCGCCAAAGTCGAACAAATGCTGACACTTGTTCAAGAGTTGCCTTCTCTGCAAGTTTACATTTTTTCGGGTGAAGCCGCCGGAGCCGTAGAACTGGCCCTAAAAGGGGCGCCTTCTGGGACTGTCATTTGCGCTTCGCAAAAAAAGTGACTTTTTTCACGATTGTCTAAGTATATAAAAATATTTACAATATTATCAGCATCAGCCTTGGGGTTTATCTAAGCCTAAGGCATGATTGCTTGCGTGATACAGATTTTGCGCCAGAGGAAACCACCTACATCAATAAGGAGAACCGAACCTATGACAAAAACATTCACCCCCACCCGGCTCAACCTGCGCGTACCCGTCCCTTCAGATATTGAAATCGCCCAGGAGGCCACACTGAAGCCAATTCTGCAGGTGGCTGAAGAAGCAGGCATTTTGCCCGAGGAACTGGAATTGTTTGGGCCATACAAGGCCAAAGTCAAGTTGGATATTCTAGAACGTCTCCAGGGCTTGCCAGATGGTAAATACATAGATGTGACAGCCATCACGCCAACACCATTGGGGGAAGGCAAGACAACCACCACAGTCGGCCTCAGCCAAGCGCTGGGCGCGCATTTAGGAAAACGCGTTTTCACCTGTATCCGTCAACCCTCACAAGGCCCCACCTTTGGTATCAAAGGCGGAGCGGCGGGCGGCGGCTACAGTCAAATCATTCCCATGGAAGATTTCAACCTGCACCTGACAGGTGACATCCACGCGATCACTGCCGCAAATAACCTGTTGGCCGCAGCCATTGACGCGCGTATGTTCCACGAAAGCGAACAGGACGACAACAAACTGTTTGATGCTCTTTGCCCGCCCGATAAACAGGGAAAGCGTAAATTCTCGCCATCCATGCTTAAGCGCTTGCAAAGACTAGGCATTGACAAGACCGACCCAGACGACCTGACACCTGAAGAACGCTCCCGTTTTGCCCGCCTAGATATTGACCCAGAAAGCATTACCTGGCGGCGGGTGGTTGATACCAACGATCGTTTCCTGCGCGAAATTGAAATCGGCCTCGGCCCTGAAGAAAAAGGCAAGACCCGCCGTACCGGCTTCGACATCACCGTGGCCAGCGAAATTATGGCCATCCTGGCTCTGACCACCAGCCTGGAAGACATGCGTGAGCGCATGGGCCGTATTGTCATCGGCACAAACCGAAAAGGCGAAGCCATCACTGCCGAAGACATCGGCTGCGCCGGCGCTATGACGGTTTTGATGATGGACGCCATCAAACCCAACCTGATGCAAACCCTGGAAGGCACACCCGCTTTTGTCCACGCTGGGCCGTTTGCCAACATCGCCCACGGACAATCGTCCATCATCGCCGATAAAATCGCCCTTAAACTGGTAGGAGAACACGGCTTTGTAATCACCGAATCCGGTTTTGGTGCAGATATTGGCATGGAAAAATTCTTTGGCATCAAATGCCGTTATTCTGGCTTAATCCCGCATGTGGTGGTACTGGTTGCCACAGTGCGGGCACTCAAGATGCATGGCGGCGGGCCAAAGGTTGTTGCTGGAAAGCCCCTGGCTCCCGAATACACAGACGAAAACCTGGAATTGCTGGCCAAGGGTCTGCCCAACATGGAACGCCACATCAAAAACGCCCTCAAGTATGGCGTCAATGTTGTGGTGGCCGTTAACTCATTTGCCACCGACACCCAGGCCGAAGTGGAAATGGTGCGCAAGGCGGCAATTGAAGCCGGCGCCATGGATGCAGTTGTCTCGCGGCACTGGATGGAAGGCGGCAAAGGCGCCATTGCCCTGGCCGAAGCCGTCGTCAAGGCCGCCGAAAAACCCAGCAACTTCAAATTCCTCTACCCGCTCGATATCCCCATCAAAGAAAAAATTGAGATCATCTGCAAAGAAATTTACGGTGCAGAGGGTGTGGATTACTCGCCCGAGGCCGAAGCCAAAATCAAACTCTACACCGACCTGGGCTTTGACAATCTGCCAATGTGCATGGCCAAGACCCATCTATCCTTCAGCCATGACGCTGCCATCAAAGGCGCCCCAAGCGGCTTCCGGGTGCCTGTGCGCGATATCCGCGCCAGCGTGGGTGCAGGTTTCCTCTACCCCCTGCTGGGTACCATGCGCACCATGCCCGGCCTGCCAACCCGCCCGGTCTTCTTTGACGTAGACATTGATCTAAAGACAAAGCGCGTTGTTGGTCTGTTCTAGTCCCAGAAGATAACCTGTTGAGGACCCCGGTCGCTATAAGAGACCGGGGTCGATTATTGGATGGACAGTTATGGAGCCAAATCCTTCAAGTCTGAACCTGACCGATGCCCTGGAAGCCATGCAACGGGGAGAATTTTCCCGCTTCGAACTCACCCAAGCCTGCCTCCGTCAAATTGAGCAACTCAACCCCCAATTAAATGCTTTTGCCATCATTTCGGCGCCCACCCTAGAAGAAATCCCCTCTCAAGGCCGCTTGGCCGGCATCCCCGTCGCTGTCAAAGATTTGATAGATGTCGCCGGCCTACCCACCGCTGCCGGATCGCCCCGCTTTTTTGGACAACAACCGGCACTAAAAAATGCCTTCGTGGTAGAAAAATTGAAAACCGCGGGTGCAATCATTCTGGGTAAAACCAACACGCATGAAATTGCCCTGGGAATCACCGGCATTAACCCTCACACCGGACCCGTGCGGAACCCGCATGACCCAAGCCGCATCAGCGGTGGATCTTCAAGCGGAAGCGCGGCGGCGGTTGCTGCGAGCATGTGCCTGGCCGCTCTAGGCACCGACACAGGCGGCTCGACTCGCATCCCGGCATCGTTATGCGGTGTGGTCGGCCTGAAGCCAACCTTCGGCAGAGTCAGCCTGCGCGGCGTCCTGCCGCTTTCATGGAATCTTGACCATGTCGGCCTGCTGACCAAAAATGTACGCGACGCCGCCGTTCTGCTCGGCGTCATTGCCGGTTACGACCCGCAAGACCCAGCCTCCAGAAACCAAAAGGCAAGCGATTATCTAGGAAAGATAGATGCCGGTGTGCGCGGCTGGAACATTGCCTTAGCAGTTGGAGAATACATTGAGCAGGCCGAAAGTGAAATATTGGCTGCGGTTATGCGCGCCGCCAAGTTGATCGCCGGGGTTGGGGCGCAAATTCACGAAGTAGAGATTCCAACCCTGCCCGCGGCTGCCGAGGCCAACAGCCAGATGGTCATCGCCGATGCCGCCGCCTTCCACCGCGAAAGGCTGGAAAAACACCCGGATTGGTTTGGCGCAGACGTGTTGGCGCGCCTGCAAAAAGGCCGTTCCCTCACGGCTACCGATTATGCTCTGGCACGCCGAACCCAAAGCGAAGTCAGACGCTACTTTGAACTATTCTTTGAGCGTTATGACCTGCTCATCCTCCCCACCACAGCCGTCACCGCCGCCCCCATCGAGGGTCTTGACTCGGCGGCTTACGCTCCCCGCTTGACGCGCTTTACCGGCCCGTTCAATCTGGCCGGCCTGCCCGCGCTCTCCCTCCCCGCCGGAAAAACGAAGTCTGGCCTGCCAATCGGCCTGCAACTTGTCGGCCCGGCCTGGGGCGAAGCGCGCTTGCTTCAAGCAGCGCAGGCCTTTGAAAAATCTCTGAGCAACGCCAGCGCTTGACTTCTTTCCCACTTATGCTACACTGCTTCTAGGCCGTAGTAAGGTTCTTCTGGTCAATAAACCCCGCCTTACTTTGTCTTAACAAAGAGACAAAGTATTCTAAGAGAGGAGGTAAAAACTCATATTTGCTCTCAACTGTGTCTGTTGTTTTTCTACAGGAGATATAAAAAATGGCAACTCTATACGGAAGCATTGGAAGGTCAACCCCACGCAGAGACGGTGTTCGAACCACAACCGACCAGATAAGCGACTACTTGAGTAAAGTGGCCGCCCACATCCCTTCTGAAGTAGTCAGCATCTACCTGCTTGGGAAAGCCATTGTCCCAAAAGAACCCACATTGGGTATCTGGGCTTTAGTTTGCTGGGGACTGGCGTTCTTCTTGCGGTGGTGGGGTACAAAAGGCGAGGGAAAAGTTTTGAACATCATCCTGACTGGCCTGGCCTTCCCTGTCTGGGTTATGGCCATTGGCGGAACCTTACTTGGCTATACGCTAGGAGAGCAAATCTCAACGCTAATTGTGCTGGCATTTGCCGTTCTTGCAGGCGCCATCTACAACAACAAGTAACCATCCACCGCCCCATTGCACGAAACAACAGGCCGCCTACCGCTAGAGCGGCCTGTTGCAATCCCAATCAAGCCGCATGATAAAATTAGCGTGGATGTACAAACATGACCCGTTGGCGTGAACTTCCACCTGTCCCCATCCCCGCTTCTTTCGGGAACCTGGGCCTGCCCCCGCTCATCGCACAGACTCTCGTCCGACGCGGCCTGACCACATCTGAAGCCGTCCAGGCCTATCTCAATCCAAATGACCGCCCGCTCATCCCCTTCCCCGGCCTTGAGCCGGCTATTGAACGTATTCTATTGGCTATACGCAAAGAGCAGCCGATTTGCGTCTGGGGCGATTTCGATGTGGATGGGCAAAGCGCCACCGCCCTGCTGGTGCAAACGCTAAACGCCCTGAACGCCAGAGTCAGTTACTATATTCCGGTGCGCGGACGCGAAAGTCACGGCGTCCATCTCGAAAGCCTGAAACCGCTGCTGGATAACGGCATCCGGCTTCTCGTCACGTGCGATACGGGCATCACGGCCCATGAAGCCATTGACTATGCTCAAACTCGCGGCGTAGATGTCATTCTCACCGACCATCACGATCCCGGCGAAAAACTTCCCAATGCCTTTGCCATCATCAATCCCAAATTGCTGCCTGCCGGCCACCCGCTGGAAAATCTGGCAGGTGTGGGGGTTGCCTACAAACTGGCAGAAGGTCTGCTCTCGGTTGGTCAGGCGCGGCTTGAGCCCGCCTCTCTGCTCGACCTGGCCGCCCTGGGCCTGATTGCCGATGTAGCCCTGCTGCAAGGCGAAACCCGCAGCCTGGTACAAAAAGGCATTTGCGCCTTGCGTGCCACGCCGCGGCTGGGATTAAGGATCATGGCCGAGTTCGCCAACACCAACCTGGAGACACTGACCGAGGAGACCATTGGTTTTGTCTTTGCCCCGCGGCTGAATGCCCTGGGCCGGTTAGGCGATGCCAACCCAGCCGTGGAACTGCTGCTTACCAACGACGATGTGCGCGCCCGCCTGCTGGCCGCTCAAATTGAAAATCTGAATGCGCAGCGCCGCTTGCTGACCAGCCAGGTTTTTCAGGCTGCCGAAACACAACTAAAAGAAAATCCCGGCCTGTTGGACGAGCCGGTCATCCTTCTCTCCCATCCCAACTGGCCAGGAGGCGTGGTGGGCATTGTGGCCAGCCGGCTGGTCGAACGTTATCACCGTCCGGTCATTTTGCTCACCGAAAACGAAGACGGCTTGCTGCGCGGTTCGGCGCGTTCGGTTGAGGGGTTGCATATTACTGAGGCCATCGCCGCCTGCCGGGACATTCTGCTTGGTTTTGGCGGACACCCCATGGCTGCCGGTCTTTCTTTGGAACGCGAAAAACTGACCGAGTTTCGCCGCAGGTTGGGACAGGCCATCCGGGCGCAACTCGGCCAAATCGTCCCGGAAGAACCGGCCCTGGAAATTGACGCCTGGCTTCGGTTGGATGAAATCACCTTTGACCTGGCCGAGGCACTGGAAAAACTGGCACCTTTCGGCGCAGGCAACCCGCCGCTTGTTTTGGCAACGCGCAACCTGCGGTTAAAGTCTGTCGTCCCCATTGGCAAAACCAGAGAGCACCTGCGTCTCACTGTGGAAGATGAACACGGTCAAAGCCAGAGCATTTTGTGGTGGGGCGGCGCAGGAGAAGAATTACCCGAAACAGGCCAAGGTATAGATATTGCCTATTCCCTGCGCGCCAGCGCTTTTCGCGGCGAAAGACAACTCAACCTGCAATTGCTCGATTACCGCCTGGTTGAGACTTCGATTATTGAAATACAGCCGCCTGCAATTGAAGTAATAGACTGGCGCAAGCGGGCTGGACAGATTCCTGGAGGGGCACAAATCTTTGCCGAAGGCGAACACCGCCAGGAAATTGGGGGTGTAGACCGTTATCACCTTACACCTGCAAGCGAACTGGTGATCTACACCGCGCCGCCCTCCGTAGCCGACTGGCATACCATACTAGAACGCGTTGCCCCGCAAAAACTTTACCTGGTGGCTGCTGTCCCCAGCGATGAAAAAGCGGAGGCATTTCTCACACGCCTGGGCGGGTTGGTGAAGTATGCACTCAACCAGCGCGGCGGAAAGGTCAGTCTGCAGGAGTTGAGCGCCGCCTGTGCCCAACGCGAAGATACCGTCCGTTTGGGGTTGGCTTGGCTGGAGGCTGGCGGTCACCTGACAATTGACGAAAACGAGGACAGCCTGCAACTTGCTGCCGGAAACGGACGCGCCGAACCTTACCTGCAACGCGAATTGTACATCGCCATCAAGGGCTTGCTGGCAGAAACTGCTGCCTATCGGGCTTACTTCAAGGAAGCCAGTGCAGAAAAACTGCTCAAAGCCTGATAGCCTGAGTTCAGAATTGCTGGTCAGCATCTCAAAATACGAGTAAAATCAGGACGCATTTTTCATTATGGAACTGATGGAACGCGAGTCGCACACGTGGGTGAGAGACTGGCGCTCCCTGAGTTCCAGGGAGGTCCCTTTGTCTTCTGAAGAAAATTTACCTGAAGTTGAATCGCCGCGAGACCTGGCAGAACGATTGGGATTGCCCTTCAATAACCTGCACCTCCTGGCGCGTGCCATGACACATCGCTCTTACGTCAATGAACACCCCGAAATTCTTGAGGACAATGAACGGCTTGAATTTCTGGGTGACGCCGTGCTGGACTTTGTGGTTGGCGCCTGGTTGTACAATCATTGCCCCGAAATGAACGAGGGCGGATTAACGCGCTCTCGCTCGGCGCTAGTGCGCACCGAGCAACTGGCAGAGTTTGCCCGCCAGTTAGGGTTGGATAAAGCCATGCGCCTTGGGCGCGGCGAACTGGCCGCTGGTGGGCGCCATCGTCCTGCTTTACTTTGTGCCACTTTTGAGGCACTGATTGGCGCCCTTTATTTACAAGGCGGCATTCCTGCCGTTGAAAAGTTCGTCTCTCCCTTGCTGGAAAAAGCCCAGGATACCACCCTGGCCAACCCAGAGGCCTTTGACCCGAAAAGTTTCTTGCAGGAGTGGACACAGGCTCAAAAACTTGGCACGCCGCGCTATGTCACTGTAAATATAAAAGGTCCAGACCATGCCAGAATATTTGAGGTAGAAGTGCGAATTGGCGAAGAGACGTATGGGCATGGCGCTGGACCAAGCAAACACGCTGCCAGCCAGGCTGCCGCGCAGGCCGCCCTTGAGCGGCTTGGGCTGGCCTGAAAACTAGACGATCGAACATCATCAACAAGAGAAAAGATCATCCATGCCACTTCTTTTGAAATCGCTTGAATTGCAAGGCTACAAAACCTTTGCTTCCCGTACTCTGTTTGAATTTGCCGAGGGTATCACGGCCATAGTGGGTCCAAATGGGTCGGGGAAGTCAAACATTGCCGACGCCCTACGCTGGGTATTGGGGGAGCAATCTTATAGCCTGTTGCGCGCCAAAAAGACCGAGGACATGATTTTCTCCGGCTCAGAAGCACGCTCACGCGCCAGTATGGCCGCCGTCACCATCACTTTTGATAACAGCAATGGATGGCTGCCGGTAGATTTCAGTGAAGTGGCCATTAGCCGCCGCGCTTACCGTGATGGCCGGAATGAATACCTGCTGAATGGACAACATGTCCGTTTGCGCGAAATCAACGAACTGCTGGCTCAGTCTGGTTTGAGCGAACGAACCTATACCATCCTTGGCCAGGGGCTGGTAGACGCTTCTCTGGCACTCAAGGCCGACGACCGCCGCCGGCTCTTTGAAGAAGCCGCCGGCGTAGGTTTGTACCGCGCCCGCCGCGAAGAGGCACTGCGCCGGTTAGAAACCACCGAGCGCAACCTGGAACGCGTCCAGGACATCCTGGCAGAACTGGAACCGCGGCTGCGCAACCTGGAACGCCAGTCTAAGCGCGCATCTGAATATGCCCAATTGCAGGCTGATATGCGAATGTTGCTGCTGGAATGGTACGGCTATCACTGGCACCATGCCCTGAAAGACTTGAGGGAAAGCCGAGAACTCTTGCAAACGCAAGAATCCCGATTGACAGAAAGCCGCCAAAACTTTCAAAAATGGCACACTGAAGCCGCCGCCTATCGCGAACGTTTGCAAACCTTACGTGCCCAATTAAATACGTGGCACCGCATGTCGTCTGAATTACACGCCGAGCGTGAGGCAGCCTCACGTCAACTTGCCGTGCTGGAAGAGCGCCGCCGTTCCCTGCTTGAAACCCGGCAAAACCTGATCGCCGAACAAGACCGGCTGACAGATGAAATCACCCTGGCTCAAGAAAAATTGAGCCAACTCACAACAGAAGATGAGCGCTTGCAAGCCGAACACGCCGAAGCACAAGCACAACTGACCCAGGCTCAGCAGACCCTGCAAAACCGCCAGGCCAAGCGCGCCGCCCTGGAAGAAGAGATACAGGCGGCTCGTCGAGCCCTGACCGACCTGCAAGCCCAGCGCGCGGCGCAGAGAGCCCGTCACGATGAACTTGCCGCCCGCTTAGCCATGCTGGAAAAGCGCTTGAGCGAGAACATCCAGGCGCTTCACGTGGCTGGCACTGCTGTCCGCGAAAGCGAAGCCCGCTTGCAAACTGCACAGACAAGGCTTCGAGAAGCCGAAGAAGAACACAAAGATACTCAGAGCCGTTTACAAAGTCAGCGTCAACAAACAGAGGCTGTTGAGACCGAGATCCAACGAGCAGAAAAAGAACATTCTATCCAGAGCGCTGCCGTCAGCCGGCTAAAAGCCCAGGTGGAAGTGCTGGAGCAGGCCGAGCAAGCACTCATCGGCTACGGTGAAGGCGCGCGTTTCCTGCTGGAAGCCGTCCGCCAGGAGCGCCTGCATAGCCGGCATGGGGCTTTAAGCACCGTGCTAGACGTCCCGGTGGAATATGAAACTGCAATTGCGGCGGCGCTGAGCGATTATCTGGAGGCTATCGTTTTCGATTCGGAGCAGGACGTTGAACAGGCGCTGCAATTACTGGAAGGAGACGCTCCGGGCCGGGCTGCCCTGTTGCCGTTGGCCTGGCTGACACCCGAACCGCGCCTGACGCCCCCCAATGACCCCGGATGTCTTGGGCTGGCTGTTGACCTTGTCCGCGCTCCGGCCGCGCTTCAGCCGGTGCTCGATCTTTTGCTGGGGCAGGTTTTCGTCGTGCGCGATCGTCCCTCTGCCCGACGCCTGGTAAAAGAAAGACGGTCACCTTATCTGCGAGCCGTAACCTTGAAAGGCGAGGTCTTTCGCGCCGATGGCTCAGTGCTAGCCGGGAAAGCGGCTCACAGCGGAACCCTGAGCCGGCCGCGCCAGAAAAGAGAGTTGCAACAAACCCTGGCAGAGGCCGAAGAACGCCTGACGGCACTCAATCGCCAGATAGAAAATCTGCGCAGTCAGCAAAAAGAGGCCCGGCAAAAACTGGCTTCATTGGAGCAGCGCCTGAGTCTAGCCCGGCATACGCTGGACGAAGCGCTCACAGCCGAACGCCAGGCAAGCCTCGAACTCGAATCTGCCCGCCGTCAGCAAGCATGGCAGGTTTCACAGCAAAAACAATTGCAACTTGAAAAAGAACAAGCCGAAAACGAACAAGAGGCGCTGGCACAATCTCAAAGCCAGGGAGAAGATGAAATCTCCCAAGCAGCCGAAGCCGTCCGAGTGCTGGAGGCCAGCCTGACTACTCTAACGTTAGACGAGGAGCAAGAACAAGCAGCCTACTGGAACACGCGTCTGGCCGTTGTCGCACGCGCCCTGGAGGATATCCATCATCGTCAAGCCGAGCGCGCCCAGTTATACGAGCGGCTAAAAGAACAAAAGCAGGCCATTGAACGCCGTCTGCAAGAAATTGGGCAAGCACTGACCGAGATGGAAGGCGAGCGCGAGTCCCTCCGTCAGCGTGAAAGCAGGCTGAATGAACAAATCGCCAGCCTGCGGGTCGAGATTGAACCGGCTGAACAGGAACTGGAATCTGCTGAACGTCAGGAAATTCAACTTCAAGAGCATGAAGCCGAAGCCCAGCGTTCTCTATCCGCCGCTGAACGCGCCTTTGCCCAGGCACAATTGGAGGTCAGCCGCCGGCAAGATGCGCTCGACAATTTGCGCAAACGCATTGAAGACGATTTCGGACTGGTGGCTTTTTCATACTCCGGCGAAATTACCGGATCGGTGCCTTTGCCGCTGGATGGCATGGTCGAGCAACTGCCCGTGGTGACAACCCTGGCACCCGACCTGGAAGGCAACCTGACCCAATTGCGGGCTCAGTTGCGCCGCATGGGGCCTGTCAATCCAGAGGCCAAACAGGAATACGACGCCGAACATGATCGCTTTGAGTTCCTGACCAGCCAGGTGGCTGATTTGCGAAAAGCCGAAGCCGATTTACGCGAGGTGATTGCCGAACTGGATGAACTGACCAAACAAGAGTTTCAGAGGACTTTTCAGGCAGTAGATAAGGAGTTTCGCGAGATTTTTGTGCGCTTGTTTGGCGGCGGTGCAGCGCGACTGGCATTGACTGAGCCAGAAAATCTGGTGGAAACCGGTATTGAAATTGAGGCGCGTTTGCCAGGCCGCCGCGAGCAGGGTCTGGCCTTGCTTTCGGGCGGCGAACGCAGTCTGACGGCCATCGCGCTGGTCTTTGCGCTGCTCAAGGTTTCACCCACGCCCGTGTGTGTCATGGACGAAGTGGATGCAATGCTGGATGAGGCCAATGTGGGACGTTTTCGCGATTTGCTGGCAGAGTTGAGCCAGGAGACGCAATTCATCATCATCACGCACAACCGCAATACGGTGCAGGCAGCAGATGTGATCTACGGGGTGACGATGGGCCGCGATTCGGCCAGTCAGGTTATCAGTCTTAAATTGGAGGAGATCAGCGATGAAATGTTGGGGGGACGCGGTTAAAGCGGACATCATTGATCAGCAAAAAGGCCGCCACCTTCCTGGTGACGGCCTTTCGATTTTGTCGCCGAATGTTTCCCTATTGGGCAACCTGCAAGACAGGCTGGGTGGGGATGAAGTTCTTCCAGCGGTCGTAAATGGTGATCTCGCTTTCGGCGCGCAGGTTAGCCAGCCATTCGTTAAACATTTTGTTGACAGCATCTTGGTACTCGCTAGCCGTCATGGGCCGATTCTCGTGGCCAAGTACCTGGATGATGTGGTAGCCAAAGTCACTCTGAACCGGTTGACTGATTTCGCCAACCTTCAGGCTGAAAGCAGCATCTTCAAAAGCCGCTACCATTTGACCTTTTGCAAACCAGCCAAGATCGCCGCCTTTGTTCCTTGATCCCGGGTCTTCGGAAACTTCAGCAGCCAGGGTACCGAAGTCTTTACCTGCCAGCAGGCGTTGACGGATTGCCCGAGCAATGGCTTCGTCCTTCACCAAGATATGCCGCGCCCAGACCATCTCTCGTGTGCGCGGTACATCTTTGGTCACATCTTTGAGCAATTCCTGGCGATAGAGTTGCGCTTCGAAAATGGCTCGAAAATCGGCTTCGGAAAGTGAAATGTCTTTCTTCAACCGGTCAAGGGTTTCCTGGTAAGTCTTCTGGAAGCCATCCAGCGTGTAGGGTGTTGGTGTGGGTTGAGGGAGCGGTGTGAGTGTTGGGCTGGGAATGGGCGTGGCGGTAGCCTGCGGGTCGGGTGTTGAGGTCGGAATCGTGGTCGCCGTTGGCGTCAGGGTCACCAGTTTTAGTTGTTGAGGCGAGAGGGTCGAAAAGACAAGCGGCGTGGCGGTAGGTTCGGGAGTGGGCGTTCCATCCGGATAATAGCCGTAGTTGGCGCGGATGGCCTGCTCGACTTTATCGCTATCCACCAGGATGCCGCGCTTTTGGGCCTCCTGACGGATAAGGACCTCATCAATCATGGCATCCAGCACATCTTGTCCTAGTTGTTCTTTTTGGTCTTCGCTCAACATGGACTCAATCTGTCCCAATTGAGCGCTGACGTCAAAGCCAAAGATTTGGGAATAGTATTGCATCTCGCTGTATTGATTGATCAGGCGCTGGCGCTGCAAGCGGACATAAGTCTGAAACTTGCCAACGCTAATTTCTTCGCCATTGACAACGGCCACCGGCCGATTCTTTTGCAGGGCGCTGTTAATTTTCAAGAGTGTTCCGCTGGTTTCGAGGATGCCATAAGTTATCAGCAAAACTGTTGTAAGAATCACGCCAAAGGCAATCCAGCGGATCAGGCGTGCCTGGCGGCGTTCACGTTCCAAGCGGGCCAGGTGTTTTTTACTCAGGCTGGCGGGTTTGGGCTTCTTTTCCATAGAAAGTCACCTCATTGAAACAGGGCGGGGCACTTCCATGCCCCGCCGCTGTCTGGGATTAAGAGTAGCCCTCTTCCCAGTACTTGCCGGTAAAGGGTAGCAATGCAATGTGACGGGCCTGCTTAACAGCATTGGCAATCTGGCGTTGATGTCGGGCGCAGGTGCCGGTTTGCCGCCGGGGACGAATTTTGCCGTCATCGGTGATGAAGCGGCGCAGCAGGTCCACTTTTTTATAATCAATCGTCAGTTGTTTATCTGTGCAAAATTGACAGACCTTTGGGCGGGCGTAATAACGGCGCTCCTGGGTCTGGTCGCCATTGCCTTCGTTTCTTAAGCGTTCATCGGGCATAGTATTTCTCCATAAAACTTACCGTTCATCATTAGAACGGGAACTCATCCTGGTCATCGGCAGCCGACTCGCCATCCTCCACCAGCAGTTCGCCTTGAACCTGGTTGGCATCGCGGCGGTCGCCAAGCATCATCATTTCGTTGGCCACAACTTCAATGCTGGTGTGTTTGTTGCCTTCTTTGTCTTCCCAGCGTCGGGTTTGCAAACGACCTTCCACATACACCTGTTGACCTTTGGTCAGGTATTGTTTACAAATTTCTGCCAGGTTGCCCCAAGTGACCACATTGAACCACTCTGTCTCAGCGTGGCGTTCGCCGTCCGATGTGTTCCATGAGCGGCTAACGGCTACCGAAAAGGTGGTTACCGGGCGGCCAGAGGGTGTATAGCGCATCTCTGGATCGCGGCCTAAATGACCAATTATCATGACCTTGTTCAAGCCTCGGCTCATAAAGTTCTCCTCACAGTCAACAAACACAAAGGTTAGACCAAAATCAGCAAATGGCGCATGACCGGTTCAAGGAAACGCAAGTTGCGTTCCAGGCCAGCAGTGGCGGCGGGTGGCAAGGTCAGGTTGAAGAGGATGTACTGGGCCTCAAGCAGTTTGCGGATGGGGTAAGCCAGTTTACGGCGACCCCAGCGTTCTACTTTATCAACGCTGCCACCCGTCTCAGCGATCCAGCCGTTAATCTTTTCGAGCACAGCCTCAAAGGCCGCCTCGTCCAGATCGGGCTGAATCAAAACAACCAACTCGTATTTACGCATCGGGAACCTCCTTTCCTCGGGATAGCCCCCAGACAACACCGCAGGTGAGCCAGGAGCGGAAAGCGGCACAGGCGCCTGTGCCAAAGCGGGGTGAGTATATCACAAAGTGTGTTATTTTGAGAAGGAAAATTCGCGGCTGGGGCTTTTTCGAAATCAATTTGCAGCCACAGATTTCACAGATTTACCTCTATTGAACAGGATATACAGGATAAGCAGGATCAACTTCGATATACAGGGAAACACAATCTTGAATATCCTGTCTATCTGTTTTGGAGGCTTTCGTCGCCTTTGTTTTCAGGAGTATCACAACAGGATAGGCAGTTACGATTTACCTGAATTTCTAAAGACTCATCCACGATATTGGCAAAGCATCCTCTAGGGGGGAACGGTCTTTCCAAACCCAAGCAGGAGATTTAGCACAGGTGGATCGGCAACGCAAAAGCGTTTCAATCCACGCTCCCCGTGAGGGGAGCGACCTTATATCGTGACGAATAGTACAACCAAAATTGACGTTTCAATCCACGCTCCCCGTGAGGGGAGCGACTGCCAATGTGTGCCTGCTCTGCCGCCTCTACTGCGTTTCAATCCACGCTCCCCGTGAGGGGAGCGACCGCCAAAACCTTACCGACACCTTCCGCATAAACGTTTCAATCCACGCTCCCCGTGAGGGGAGCGACGGGCCGAGTCCCGGCCGCCCAGCCGTCGTAAAAGTTTCAATCCACGCTCCCCGTGAGGGGAGCGACTCGAAATAGGCGTCTACATCGTCCCAATTTGCTAGTTTCAATCCACGCTCCCCGTGAGGGGAGCGACGGGATTATGCCCAGCCGTCGGGGGCGAGGACGCGGTTTCAATCCACGCTCCCCGTGAGGGGAGCGACGTGACGCCGTCAAGTTTTTTGCCCGCTACGCGGGCGTTTCAATCCACGCTCCCCGTGAGGGGAGCGACCGCCAATAGTGTTTTTGGTAAGCGGCAGCGCGAGTTTCAATCCACGCTCCCCGTGAGGGGAGCGACTGACTCAAGCCGCTTCTGCCGCACTCCAGAAAGCCGTTTCAATCCACGCTCCCCGTGAGGGGAGCGACGCGAAAAGATAGAGGTCTCGATATACCTGCCGCAGTTTCAATCCACGCTCCCCGTGAGGGGAGCGACGACAATTCCTACCGCCGCCCGAACCCCCGCAGGGGTTTCAATCCACGCTCCCCGTGAGGGGAGCGACGTGGTAAGGGATTCTTTTTCTTCAACTGCTTGACTTTGTTTCAATCCACGCTCCCCGTGAGGGGAGCGACTTGTTTCCGTCAACGATGTTGACGGCGTAGTTTCAGTTTCAATCCACGCTCCCCGTGAGGGGAGCGACCATTCGCTGCACGTGGGGTGGGGCAGTTACGTAAGTTTCAATCCACGCTCCCCGTGAGGGGAGCGACTTCGTAATCGTCCGGCGATAAATCCATGATAACCGGTTTCAATCCACGCTCCCCGTGAGGGGAGCGACGCCGCAGGCCGAGCCATTGCCATTATAGCGCCCGGTTTCAATCCACGCTCCCCGTGAGGGGAGCGACTGAGCACGCCCTGGAAAAGGCGATGCCCGTAATGTTTCAATCCACGCTCCCCGTGAGGGGAGCGACTCTTGTTTCACGACGGCTGGGCGGCAGGGTCACTAGTTTCAATCCACGCTCCCCGTGAGGGGAGCGACCCGATAGGTGTACCATACGGACATACACTATCAGGGTTTCAATCCACGCTCCCCGTGAGGGGAGCGACCCTAGCGCTGCGCTAGCGCAGCGCTAGGCGCAAAAGTTTCAATCCACGCTCCCCGTGAGGGGAGCGACTATGTCAGACGCTTACTTTGGCGGCGATGACAGAAGTTTCAATCCACGCTCCCCGTGAGGGGAGCGACCTGATGACAAACTCGGCGCGGCGCGCAGAGTGTTTTAGTTTCAATCCACGCTCCCCGTGAGGGGAGCGACATTACATTAAGGCGTCCGATGGGCGCATTATCTACAAGTTTCAATCCACGCTCCCCGTGAGGGGAGCGACGCTCGCAACTCCGTCAGCGCGTTCATCCCCAGCGGTTTCAATCCACGCTCCCCGTGAGGGGAGCGACAACGTCATCTCCTTGCCAATCCGAAGCCCCCAAGTGTTTCAATCCACGCTCCCCGTGAGGGGAGCGACTTAAGATAGTGTTATACATAGCACTAGAGACAGTACGTTTCAATCCACGCTCCCCGTGAGGGGAGCGACGTTAACGCCGGCAAGCGCGGGGTCGTAGTAAGAGTTTCAATCCACGCTCCCCGTGAGGGGAGCGACATGATGATTATGTCTCAATTTGCTTTCGAGTAAATCGTTTCAATCCACGCTCCCCGTGAGGGGAGCGACGTAATAGTGCGACGCGGTCACCCGAAGGGGCGGTTTCAATCCACGCTCCCCGTGAGGGGAGCGACCGGCGGGACAGCAATACTTGTTAATGTATGTACAGGGTTTCAATCCACGCTCCCCGTGAGGGGAGCGACCTTTCCACCTCCACACCTTGGCAGGAATCAAAGTTTCAATCCACGCTCCCCGTGAGGGGAGCGACATCGCGTCGCTAATGTTGCGCTCAACTTCGTCCTCCGTTTCAATCCACGCTCCCCGTGAGGGGAGCGACAACTGTCTGGCGCTCAAAATCTTAAAGGAGGAAGTTTCAATCCACGCTCCCCGTGAGGGGAGCGACCATCAAGGTGGTGTAATCCATCAAGGAGATCGCTATGTTTCAATCCACGCTCCCCGTGAGGGGAGCGACATGTCATTTTTTCTGTCAGGGTTTTCGCCAGAGTGTTTCAATCCACGCTCCCCGTGAGGGGAGCGACGGGGTAAGGACTACCTCGCGCGGCAATTTGTGTTTCAATCCACGCTCCCCGTGAGGGGAGCGACGTGCTGGCGCGGCGGGGGCGGGGGCTAGATCACAGTTTCAATCCACGCTCCCCGTGAGGGGAGCGACGTTACTCTGTCTACGTCGCCGGTGCAAGTACCTGGGTTTCAATCCACGCTCCCCGTGAGGGGAGCGACCAGAAGGAATGGGAATATCCATAATACCTCCTATGTTTCAATCCACGCTCCCCGTGAGGGGAGCGACGTGCTGGCGCGGCGGGGGCGGGGGCTAGATCACAGTTTCAATCCACGCTCCCCGTGAGGGGAGCGACTTGGGCGGTTTGGGTTGGTGGCGGAGGGGGAGGCGTTTCAATCCACGCTCCCCGTGAGGGGAGCGACATACATGTCAAGTTTGCGGGCAAAGCCATGTAGTAGTTTCAATCCACGCTCCCCGTGAGGGGAGCGACGGCAACTCGTACACGATAGGCGTTGGAGTAGGTGGTTTCAATCCACGCTCCCCGTGAGGGGAGCGACACTATCCGTATCTAGACGAAGGGAGGCTCGCTGGTGGTTTCAATCCACGCTCCCCGTGAGGGGAGCGACAGTATGGCAAGCACAATAACAAAAACAGCAGAAGGTTTCAATCCACGCTCCCCGTGAGGGGAGCGACACCGGCGGCACGTTGGCGCGCTCCTGGCGAGCAGTTTCAATCCACGCTCCCCGTGAGGGGAGCGACTGATTAGACTTGGGGGGAACTACCCATACCTGAACGTTTCAATCCACGCTCCCCGTGAGGGGAGCGACAACTCTGCAGAAATGTCAAGTATAGGAACATACATGTCGTTTCAATCCACGCTCCCCGTGAGGGGAGCGACAGGCCATTGCCGACCTCGAAAGCGGTGATGATAAGTTTCAATCCACGCTCCCCGTGAGGGGAGCGACTCGAAATCGCCGCGCTCTGCAATGGCGTCTAGCAGTTTCAATCCACGCTCCCCGTGAGGGGAGCGACAATTAGACTTGGGGGCAACTACCCATATCTGGGTGTTTCAATCCACGCTCCCCGTGAGGGGAGCGACCTGCCAAGGTTTGGAGGTGGAAAGTTGAAGCGTCGTTTCAATCCACGCTCCCCGTGAGGGGAGCGACGTTTGGGCAACGCAACAGGTTTAAATGAGCGCGGTTTCAATCCACGCTCCCCGTGAGGGGAGCGACTTTACGCGTTAGCGATATTGGTGATAATCCCGATGGTTTCAATCCACGCTCCCCGTGAGGGGAGCGACACGGGTCGTTATACGGCGTCTCGTCTATTACGATGTTTCAATCCACGCTCCCCGTGAGGGGAGCGACGATATGACCGAGTACACCTCTCGCAACAAGCAAAGTTTCAATCCACGCTCCCCGTGAGGGGAGCGACATGTCGCTCATTTTCCACCCCCTGCAGCGGCGCGGTTTCAATCCACGCTCCCCGTGAGGGGAGCGACAAATCGCGGTGTGGTAGCTTGCGGCCCGAGAAAAGTTTCAATCCACGCTCCCCGTGAGGGGAGCGACGATTGCGGCAACGGTAACGACAGCCAGGGATGGCAGTTTCAATCCACGCTCCCCGTGAGGGGAGCGACCGATATGGTTTGAGCATTTCGACTAGGCGGACTGGTTTCAATCCACGCTCCCCGTGAGGGGAGCGACAGCATGACCCAACGAATTGCATCCTGCTGGTTGGGTTTCAATCCACGCTCCCCGTGAGGGGAGCGACCTAATGACGCACGCCATCGATGGGATTACGATGGCGTTTCAATCCACGCTCCCCGTGAGGGGAGCGACTTAACTCCGCCTGGCGGCGCGAGCGTGTGCTCGAGTTTCAATCCACGCTCCCCGTGAGGGGAGCGACTCAGTCTGTTGGGGATTGTCAGTAAGATGACTGGGTTTCAATCCACGCTCCCCGTGAGGGGAGCGACTCAGTCTGTTGGGGATTGTCAGTAAGATGACTGGGTTTCAATCCACGCTCCCCGTGAGGGGAGCGACGCCAATCTCGTCGGCGATCTGCACCACCTCCGAGTGTTTCAATCCACGCTCCCCGTGAGGGGAGCGACATTAAGGACTATCGGATACGACGTAACGGGGCGTTTCAATCCACGCTCCCCGTGAGGGGAGCGACCTACCGACTACAGTGGCTACGCCCTAGCAGCCGTGGTTTCAATCCACGCTCCCCGTGAGGGGAGCGACGGTAGATGTAATTTATTACCCTGTGGAATGAGGTGGTTTCAATCCACGCTCCCCGTGAGGGGAGCGACCTATGCTGTTCCAACGTTGGATAGCGAAAAATCACGTTTCAATCCACGCTCCCCGTGAGGGGAGCGACTTCAACAGTGGCACAATATCCCGCTTGCGGGGTAGGTTTCAATCCACGCTCCCCGTGAGGGGAGCGACGGGGGTATCGGGCGGCGTTTGCCCTTGTCAAGCCCAAGTTTCAATCCACGCTCCCCGTGAGGGGAGCGACGTTTGGGGGAAAGAAGGGCAACAAGGGCGATATTGTTTCAATCCACGCTCCCCGTGAGGGGAGCGACAAATCTGGCTCGACAGGTTGGGCATTTCGGCGAGTTTCAATCCACGCTCCCCGTGAGGGGAGCGACAGGTCGTTGAAGGCAGAACACTCAGGGACATAATGTTTCAATCCACGCTCCCCGTGAGGGGAGCGACCTGGGATAGAGCCAGGCGATGATGTTGGAGATGGTTTCAATCCACGCTCCCCGTGAGGGGAGCGACATCTCACTGACGCCGACATGAACGGCGTCAACCTGTTTCAATCCACGCTCCCCGTGAGGGGAGCGACCGGGCGGAGACACCCGCCTGTACTTACTATCTGGGTTTCAATCCACGCTCCCCGTGAGGGGAGCGACCGTCAAAATAGAAGGCGCAAATTTTGAGGGCGCGAGTTTCAATCCACGCTCCCCGTGAGGGGAGCGACCTTGTTTCACGACGGCTGGGCAGCAGGGTCACCAGTTTCAATCCACGCTCCCCGTGAGGGGAGCGACCGGCGGGACAGCAATACTTGTTAATGTATGTACAGGGTTTCAATCCACGCTCCCCGTGAGGGGAGCGACCTTTCCACCTCCACACCTTGGCAGGAATCAAAGTTTCAATCCACGCTCCCCGTGAGGGGAGCGACACCAGCGGGCGTGGACACCCGCCCGCTCAAAAGTTTCAATCCACGCTCCCCGTGAGGGGAGCGACCGCACATCTCCTCATGCGGTAGACGGCGTCCAGAGTTTCAATCCACGCTCCCCGTGAGGGGAGCGACGAAAACTCGTGTTTCGAGAGATAAGCCGCCCAACAGAGTTTCAATCCACGCTCCCCGTGAGGGGAGCGACACGAAAGCGATAGACGAATCGTCTCCGATTTGGGAGTTTCAATCCACGCTCCCCGTGAGGGGAGCGACTTTTTGTCTGCGCTTTCATTCGCCCGAATGGCAAGGTTTCAATCCACGCTCCCCGTGAGGGGAGCGACTTCGACGAAGACGCACTGCGGGCGTTAGAAGAAGTTTCAATCCACGCTCCCCGTGAGGGGAGCGACCACCCAGCGCTGGCCCGCCAGCGTGGCGGGCCTAGTCAGTTTCAATCCACGCTCCCCGTGAGGGGAGCGACGGTATGCTGGCGTGGAGTGCCGCTAGCAAGATTGTTTCAATCCACGCTCCCCGTGAGGGGAGCGACATGTAATTCCATCATTTGGGGCAATATATTATTTGGCGTTTCAATCCACGCTCCCCGTGAGGGGAGCGACTTGTCGGTATTATCCGCTGAGTTTTTGCCGGATGTTTCAATCCACGCTCCCCGTGAGGGGAGCGACATGACGCCGGGAGCGGTGGCCGGCGTCAAGGTAGGGTTTCAATCCACGCTCCCCGTGAGGGGAGCGACCCCATCAAGCCAAAATTCGCCAGATGGGGGCGAGTTTCAATCCACGCTCCCCGTGAGGGGAGCGACAAATCATACGCCCAACACTTTGGCATTCGGCGCTGGTTTCAATCCACGCTCCCCGTGAGGGGAGCGACAAATCATACGCCCAACACTTTGGCATTCGGCGCTGGTTTCAATCCACGCTCCCCGTGAGGGGAGCGACAAATCATACGCCCAACACTTTGGCATTCGGCGCTGGTTTCAATCCACGCTCCCCGTGAGGGGAGCGACCGTCAACTACGGACAGGCCACCACTAGGCGTCTTGTTTCAATCCACGCTCCCCGTGAGGGGAGCGACATACATATCAAGCTTGCGCGCAAAACCATGCAATGTTTCAATCCACGCTCCCCGTGAGGGGAGCGACGTGATACCTTCGTTCGGTGCGGTCTACTATCTCGCGTTTCAATCCACGCTCCCCGTGAGGGGAGCGACTGTCATAATAGCACGCGGACATTAAAGTATCCTTGTTTCAATCCACGCTCCCCGTGAGGGGAGCGACGTTCTATTTTGCTTGCGAGACGCCGCGCCGGCCCGTTTCAATCCACGCTCCCCGTGAGGGGAGCGACTTGGTGTTATTGCGCGCGGCATACCATCCGTCACTGTTTCAATCCACGCTCCCCGTGAGGGGAGCGACTGGTTGTATTACTCGTCGCGGTATAGGCGTGCAAGTTTCAATCCACGCTCCCCGTGAGGGGAGCGACATGTGTCCAGCAAAAACGGTAGCACGCAAATCTATGTTTCAATCCACGCTCCCCGTGAGGGGAGCGACCCGCCGTCCGTGCTGATATATACCCTTGAGCCATGTTTCAATCCACGCTCCCCGTGAGGGGAGCGACAAAGGGTTCGATTGTGCCACAAACCCCATAGTTCGTTTCAATCCACGCTCCCCGTGAGGGGAGCGACGTGTCATGATAGCATACTAACCTTAATGTATCCTTGTTTCAATCCACGCTCCCCGTGAGGGGAGCGACGACGCCTGTCTTGTCAGCGCAATTCTTCACCACGCGTTTCAATCCACGCTCCCCGTGAGGGGAGCGACAACTTTCCGTCACCGCCGCCAGCGTAATAACGCAGTTTCAATCCACGCTCCCCGTGAGGGGAGCGACCGGCCGCTCCGCCAGTACCGAGCATGATGCTTGTCGGTTTCAATCCACGCTCCCCGTGAGGGGAGCGACCGATTCTCATCGCCTCTGTTTTTTTGTTTGTTCCCCGTTTCAATCCACGCTCCCCGTGAGGGGAGCGACTCTTGCCCGCCGCCAGCGCCAGCACCAGCGGCGGGCGTTTCAATCCACGCTCCCCGTGAGGGGAGCGACCAAAGCGGCGCATTAAAGACGCTCTCGCTAGGGGCGTTTCAATCCACGCTCCCCGTGAGGGGAGCGACGGGCGGATTTCCGCCCGCTGGCAAAACTCATGCGTTTCAATCCACGCTCCCCGTGAGGGGAGCGACATAGGCGTGGCGGAGTTCGGAACGCTCCAATACACGTTTCAATCCACGCTCCCCGTGAGGGGAGCGACACATTAAGGCGGCCGATGGCCGCCTCGTCTATAAGTTTCAATCCACGCTCCCCGTGAGGGGAGCGACTTGGAGTGGCGGGCGCGTGCCGCTCTGGAGTATCGTGTTTCAATCCACGCTCCCCGTGAGGGGAGCGACCGTCATATCTCCACCTCAAAACCAGCACAACGCGTTTCAATCCACGCTCCCCGTGAGGGGAGCGACGCTTGCGCCCAACCATGCCGGCCCAAATACGACGTTTCAATCCACGCTCCCCGTGAGGGGAGCGACCGAAATCAATCGACACTATCTCGAAATCGTCAGGCAGTTTCAATCCACGCTCCCCGTGAGGGGAGCGACGCAAGAAAACTTCTATATTCCCATACCTATTAATGTTTCAATCCACGCTCCCCGTGAGGGGAGCGACGAATTGTCATAATTAGAACGCGCGTTCTAACACAGTTTCAATCCACGCTCCCCGTGAGGGGAGCGACCGTAAACGGGATAAGGGCGGGGTACAAGCCCCGCCGTTTCAATCCACGCTCCCCGTGAGGGGAGCGACAGCAATACAATCTGGAATTTAGACCGACCGTTCCGCGTTTCAATCCACGCTCCCCGTGAGGGGAGCGACACACTACCGGCGGATAAAGATAACGCAACAGGCAGTTTCAATCCACGCTCCCCGTGAGGGGAGCGACTTGCTGCCGAAATCTATCAAGCAATTAATACCGGGTTTCAATCCACGCTCCCCGTGAGGGGAGCGACAATTCGGAGGCCATGTGGCCGGAATGGGCAAAGAGTTTCAATCCACGCTCCCCGTGAGGGGAGCGACAAAGAAACACCGCGATAACGATAAGGCTGGTTAAGTTTCAATCCACGCTCCCCGTGAGGGGAGCGACTTTTGCAAGGTGTTTTTAAGGTGTTTTTAAGCAAAGTTTCAATCCACGCTCCCCGTGAGGGGAGCGACTCGATATGGTTTGAGCATTTCGACTAGGCGGACTGGTTTCAATCCACGCTCCCCGTGAGGGGAGCGACGTTTCTTTATATTTTGAGGCGAATGTGAACAAGCGTTTCAATCCACGCTCCCCGTGAGGGGAGCGACCAGGCGAGCATAGCGGCGCATAGTGGGCTGTTGTGGTTTCAATCCACGCTCCCCGTGAGGGGAGCGACATACCTTTGTGGATGTGCTACTGTTTGCCACGATGTTTCAATCCACGCTCCCCGTGAGGGGAGCGACCGCAACATCTGGGTAAAAAAAACTCCCTACCGCTAGATGTTGGCATTCATTCTATCAGGGCAGCGCCGTAAAGTCAATTTTCGCTCCAAAAATGTCGCTATTCGGTTGTTAAGGTGCAAAATTTCCTGCGAACCTCCCAGAGATTTTCTGTTCACTTCGGGTTCGCAAATCAAACCAGCAGCGTTCCTTCCAGGTCCAGGCTCGGCTTCGCGCCGATGTGTTCCACGCGATTCTTCCAGTTGTCGCCGAGATAGTAGAAGCGCAGTGAATCCACTTCGGGGTCAATGATTTTGAGTAGTTTCGCCTGCAACTGTTTCAGTTGCACCGCGTCAATCAGGCACTCAAAGACCGAGTTCTGTACGCGCTGACCGTAGTCCTGGCATTTTTTCGCAACCTTACGCAGGCGGCTTTTGCCCGCTTCGGTTTCGGTGCTGACATCGTAGGTGATGAGAACCATCATAGCGCGCCTCCTCTATGCAGTGATTGGCTGCCAGTAGCCGGCTTTGCCAATGTTGAAATCTGCTTCTGTGGTGACAACACTGCCCGGCGCGAAAAACAAGCCGTTGGGAGCAAGGTATTGCCCAATGTGTGGGCGTTTCGCGTCGTACTTTGTTCCACCGGCGCGCCATTCTCGTCCCACCATCGGCTCAACCGGGCCGCAGAGGCTGGCATTTGGAGCAAAGCTGTGCGCCAGCGCCGCTTGATTTTTCTGAAGATGAAGAACCGGCCATTTGGTGTCAGCCTGAAAGGAAATTTTGCCAAATAGATTACCATCTACTCGAACTGGCTCTCCTTCCAACCGCGCATTTCCCCATCCGTAGCCGCGTTCGCCGCCCAGCTGCAAGCAACGCAGCGCCCCGACCCAATCGTATTTCTCGCGTTTGAGCCGCTCCTCCTGCACAAAGAAATAACCCATCAGGTACACCGGCTCGCCCGTATCCAGCGTGCGGGGGGAGATGAATTCAATTTCGTGCAGCAAGCCTTCGGCGGCGGTCTGATGCGGATAAGCGAGCGCGGTGGAGACGTAACTGCTCAAAAAGCGGCGGCGGAATCCGGCTTCATCATCCCAGGGAAATTGCACTTTCCATTCACCATTCTTTTTCAGCGCCGGGTAAAAGTAGGTAAAGGTCAGGTATTGGGAAAAGGTCCTGCTGACGGCGCAGAAGGGGTCGCCTGGCTCTTCGCCGCGAATGTTCTGATTGCGCCCAACGCGGTTGACCAGCGCCCCGCGCAGGGCGCGCCCGGTAACGTAGGGACGAGTACGCCGCAGATAGCCCACTTCGGTACAGCCGATGTGCAGCGGGCTGTGCAGGCGCAGGATAACTTGATAAACGGTCCAGGACATAGAATCTCCTTCCAGCAAGCGAGCCATCACAGACTGAAGTCTGCGCTACGTTTGGCTTTGGCGCCATAGCGGGCATAGATGAGCATTTGCTCCAGCGCTTCTCTGGCGAGCAGCAACGTGTGAAGGTCGGCGCTGATATTTTGGGCAAATGTCAGCGCATCCTGTCCGTCGTTCGTGATACCGAGAGACGTGAGCAATTCGCGCATCTTCTGAATGAGCGGGGCGCTGTTGCCTTTCTTGTTGGCTTGCAAATACAAAAAGCAGGCATACATGCCGTTTTCTTGCAGCACGCCCAGCGCTTTGGTGACTTCGTTTTCGATCTCGCTGTCTTTTCCACTGGCTTTTTTGATGAACTCTTGCGCGTGCTTCGCCGCCAGATAGTCCAGGTTGCGTTCCCGAATGTCGTTCATTGCGCCGCCTCCTGCTTCTTGTCGTTTTGCGTGTCCTTCTCATCTTTCAGGGGGTCTTTCTCCAGCGGATTCCCGACGACGTGGATGCGCCCGAAGCCGCGCGTGCCCATGCCGCCGATGCCCAGGAATTCCATCATCTTCAGACCGGCTTTTACCACATCCAGCGGTCCTTGCCAGGGACCTTGGGGCAGAGGCTGGCCTGTATTCGTTTTTTCGACAGGGAAGGGGCGCGAGCGATTTTCTACCTGGTATTCATCTAACACCACTTCGGCGGTCAGGAAGGCGGCGCGCGGCAGGGCTTCGTAGGTGAAGAGGGCTCCATCTGCTGCCGCGCCAGTATGCGGGTCTATGCTGACCGAGGTACGCACTTCGAGATTGCTGTTGACGATGTGGGAGAAGAGGGAATCGGAGACAAGAACGATACGGTTAGCGATGGCTTTCCATTCCTCTTTGTTTGCCCAATCAGATTTGTCCGGCGGCGTGACGGACGCTTGCCCGGCGACATCGAGCATCAGCCAGCCCAGGTTGAGGCGTCCGGTGTGATTCCAGATCAGGTAGATTTGCCCGTCCGGAACCGATTCGGGATTTACCTTCTCGAAGCCTGCCTCTCGCAAGCGCTGCGGCGTGCTGACCCACACCGGCCCGGCCACCGAATGGACGGGGAAGAGCAAAATGTGCGCGTCGAAGAGGTTGACCACGCCGGAGTAGGCGTTTTGCTCGCTGCCATCGGGATTTTTGCCTTTGATGTAACCAAAGGTATAGCAGACGGGGTTTTTCTCTGGATTGGTGATTTTCTCCTCGCTTTGCCCGGCGGCTTCGGGCGTTTCGTAGAGATAGGCGGCATAGGAGCGCGCCGCGCCGTGCAAACTGCTGCCGGGGATTTTGGGCAAGCGGGTGCCCGGCTCGCGGACGATGCTCAAATCCACCCGCCCCAGGCGGTATCCGCCCGCGCCGATGTGAAGCGGGTCGAGGGTCATAAGCAAGTAGCGCTGCATGAGATAACGGTTTTGGGTTTCGGCGGTCATGATTGTTCTCCTTCCATTTTCTCTTTCAAGATTTCCAGGTGGATTTCGGCCCAGTCAGCCAGTTCGCCGCGCGCGGCGGCTTCGATGAGTTGCGTTTGCTTGTCATCACTCAGGTCTTTCCAGGCATGTCCTTTCGGCCAGGTGGCGTTGGCGAGGGTATCTTTCACGAAGCGGCGGAAGACATCATTTTCGAGGGCTTCATCGCCAATGGGAATATTCCAGCGCTCGCGGGCTGCTTCGATGGTTTGCAGCATTTGCGAAAACTGACTGCGCTTGAGACGGGAGAAATGCGCGTTCCACAGGTTTTCCAACCGTTCGACATCCTGCAGGTAAAAGGGACGGGTGCGGCGCGGGCGGCGGCCCTCTTTATCGTAGTACACCTCGAAGCGGCGCGAGGCGGCGTCGAGGAATTCGAAGTCGAAGGTGGAGGGGGTGAAATAGATACTGTCTTTTTCCTTCAAATCGTCTGCATGCAAATCGCCTGCATGGACCAGCCAGCCATTCTGTTTCGTCCACGGGTTGCAGGACTGAAAGCGGCGTGTGTGGTTAGATGGTTCAGCGTTGGCTTCGAGATATACATAGGGATACCACTGGTCCTCGGTCGCGCCGTCGCCCATTTTTAGCGGAACACGCCAGTCAATGTGTTTGCCGTTGCCTTCGAGTTCGAGCGTCAACGTCTGACCGTCAGATTGGGTGGATTCGACTTTCCAGGTCTGTGCCTGCGAAGGGATGTTGAGTAGCATTGCCCGCCCGGCATCCAGAATGGCTTGCAAGGGCATGCGCCGCCCGGCAAAGATGACGCCCAAATGCAGCGGCAGGCGGTTTTGCACTTTACCCATCTCGCGCTGGTATTTCTGACGAATGGCCTGTACCATCGGCAGGGCGCGGTCGGCGGGGACGAGCGCCATGAAGATTTGCGGCTCGGCAAGGATGGGGATGAAGGGCAGGTAAGAAGTTTGCTGTTCTACTTTTTCGATGGCGAACTTGCCAATCAGTACGTCTCTCTTCTTGTAGCCTTCAGATGTGAAGAGAGAGAACACAGCGCCTTCCTTCAAGATTTTTTTCAGTTCTTTGCCGGTCGTCGTCTGAAAATAGGCCGGGTTGTCGCAAACGATGAGCTGACCTTTCTCCCAGACCACGCTCAATTTGAAACCCTCTACCCGAAGTTCGCAAATTGGCTGTTCCTGCGGGTCAGGCGCGCCCTGCTCCTTTTGCAACTTGCCGGAAAGAATCAGACGGGGCGGCGCAGAAGGCAGGAGCGAATTGACTTGGCTGTCCTTCTTATCGAGAATCGCTTCCCAAAAGCGCTGCGTGGTTTCCCATACACGGCGCAGGCGGGCGGGGGAGGGATTCTTGGGTGTGCATTGGTCAGGCGCCCTAACCAGCATGGTTTGTACCAAATCGCCGGTAAGCCAGTCCTCCAGGTCGAATTTGCCGACGAGGAGCGCCAGGCGGCCGTTTTTGTCGGCGACTTCATTGGTCCAAATGGTAGGCTGGGGTTGAACGGTATTGTTCAGTCCGCTCAGCCATTCCTGCATCTGACCTTTGCGGCGGTTTTCGCAGGTGGCGCATACGTCACGCTCTTCGCGCTTGGGGCGCAAGCGGCAGACGGGGCAGATTTCCCATTTTCCTGATTCGCGTTGGGCTTCTTCCCATTTGTCTTGCCAATATCGGTTGAGATTCTGTGCGTCGAAGGGTTGTTTCAGTTCTTGTTGCGCTTCTTTGTGCGCCTTACCCAGAATACCCTTGAGTTGTTTGGCAGCGGTATCGCCATTGCCAGGAGTTACAGCGATGCGCGGGGCGAGTTCCATTTCCACGGCTTCCACGCGGCGGCGGATCTCCTGCGCCAGGTCAGCGGGCAAGTCCAGGTCGGGGAAGGTGAAGTAGATGCCGGTGCTGTCGCGGTAAATTTCGTTGCCCAGCGGGTATTCCTCTTCGATGAGTTTTTTGACCGCTTCACAGGCTTCGTTCACGACGCGCTGGTAGCCGAGCAGGTCTCCGATTTTGACGGCTTTGGCGTACAGGCCAAGCACGTCAAAGTTGACGCGCAGAAGACGCCAGCGAAGGTCATGGTCAATGATCTTGTCTCTCCAACTCTTCCATTGCCTGATGCCTGGTTGCTGGTTAGTAAGCAACACTTTAACGAGAGCGGGTTTGAAAAGTGCGGCGACAATCCAGCCCCAATCTGAAAGAATGACTTCATTGACTGGTCGACGAGTGTCACCCAAGCCGAAAGATAATTCTTCCAAAAGTTTATCTCGCGATGGTGGAACAGGTAATTTTCGAAGGCGGGTATCCAGACTCTCTGTAGATGCTGTAGGTGTATCTACCACCACCTTTTGTCCTTCGTACCCAAAAGCAGTGCTGATGAAGACATTAGGCCATGTCTGCTCGCCCTGTCCTGACGGCGGATCTTCTTTGTCTACATGAGCCTCGTTATGGCATACGCCCAGAACCGCCGCAAGCCAACCTGATTTTCCATCTAAAATCTGGGGGCGATTCTTATCTGTTGCAAATCCCGGGGTTCCGAGCATAATAAGTTCAGCCAGAGAATAACTTTCACCCAACAGGTTAATCGTGGTGTTCTGCAGAAAGTCTTTGAAGTTAGTAGAAATAAAATCAGCCGCTTTGGGAGATTGCGCGTTCAAAACATTATTCAGCGCATCGGGCTTCTTGAGTGAAGCTGCTGCCTCGCTCAGATGTATCACAGATTTTGGGGCGTCTATTACAACCTTATAGGCATGGCTGTTTGACCATTCTCTTTGCCCGCCCGTTGCATGCGCTTCAATATGCAAACTGCAAAATTTCCCAATATCATGCAGCCATGCCGCCACCTCCGCCAGGAGCAGGGCGTCGCGGTTGTCTTGCAGGACTTTCAGGCTAGATATTGACATTCTTCACCTCCTGCGCCAGCTGGCTCAACTTCTTTCCTGTCAAGTCATGCCCGCCTGCCCTTGTTTTGATCTCTCCCTGAATAATTTCATCCTTCGCCGCCCCATACCCGCTGGTGCGCTTGGCGGAAAAGCCGTAGGTGAGGAACAGATTTTTGATAATCGGCGCAAGATAACGCAGATGTTTTCCAGCCTCATCCGCCATTGTCTCCTGGCTTTGACCAATCAGGTCAAAGGGGATGTAGAGCAGGGAGAAGGTGCCTTTTGCGCCCTCTGGCACACATTCCAGGTAAATGGGTTTCGTGCCGGCTTTGGTCTCACGCGAGTGCGGGTTGATGACCTCCACGTCAATCTGGTCGAAGAAGGTCGGGTAGAATATCAGTCGTCCACTGTGATGGGGCAGTGGGTCATCCATTTTGAGGCCGTAATAGGCACGCAAGAGGCGCTCGTATTCCTGACGGGCTTCGGGTTTGAGCGCATCAACATAGGATGCAAAGTCTTTCGTTTGTTCCGACTCTTCACCCTTTTCATCACCGAAGAGCAAGGTTTGTACAAATCGCTCTTCGGCAAATCTTTCGGGGATAAGTTTGTCCTTTTTCAATGCCAGGCGGGTGTGCATGGTTGTCCAGCGTAGCAGACCTTTCCAGCTCGCCGCCGACATCATCGGCACTTTGAAGACCTTGTCCTTGCGCACCGGGTTGACGCTCTCGGCGACGTAAAAGGGGTCATCGTCTTTGCTCATCCAGGGTTTGGCGAGGGTGAAGGTGAATTGCAGGAACCAGGAGCCGGGAGGGAGGACGGAAATATCGGGTGAGGAGGGGATAAATCCCAATGGTTCTATGTAGAGGCTTTTTTCTTGTGCTATGAAACGCTCATACTCACTTGGTGACCGATTACCATTTCGGTCACGGTGGCTATGCACCATTTGAACAAACTTTCTGGCAGCGGTTATGCTGTCTTCACAGACCAACAATCGTAATTGCGTCACAATATTGCTCTGGGGTTTTTCTACGTACAATTCATAACTCATGTTGCACCTCCTCCTGCCGTGAAGATGTCCCTCAAGATTTGCGCACCTGTGAGAAATTCTTTTTTGGAGTCAAAATCTGGCCAGGCCTGTTTGAGGCGTTTATTTACTTCTTCAAAATCTACCAAACTCGGCTTGACAAACCCAAACGTTCTCTTGATAGGATGTTTGAAACTAAAGACTTTTTTGCTTTCTTGCTGACTTCCCGCAAGCCAGCGAGAGGAACTGCTGTTATCCGCAAAAGATTGTCCCTGTTGTTTGGGTTGTTTTCTGCCTAATACCTGATTGAAAGCGCTTCTCATAGTGTCTTGTCTTGCCAGATACCGCCCCTGCACAGACCAGAAATTTTGTAGAGAAGCCCAGGAATAGTCATGTTCTTTGCCATTTTTATCGCGGTATTTATGGGTGCCTGAGCGCCAGCGTGTTGAAGTCACATATGCTCTGATTTCGTCCAGGGTTTTAGCGGAACACAGATCTCCTTCAGGAAATTCGATTTTTACCAGCCCAAAATCTAAATGGTGGAACTCATTCTGGCGGGTCTGTTCATCGGATGGCTTAAAAATCGTTTTGCCGCCAATCGCGCCGTATTCAGAAATCAGATGAAAGGTAGCATGGAGTAAACACCACTCTTCGTCTTCGATGTTCCTCAGGGGAACGATTGCGATGTCAAGCGACTGTTTTGCTGCAATTGCTTTGTTTTTAATCTGCGGTGTTGTAATTATTTGCAGCCGAAACTTATGCGCCCAGCCGGTGCAGCCAAACAGTTCACACACCACACAGCGATTGCCATCCTTATCAGGACAACGGTCCTCACTCGTCGGGTCGCAGGCATAGCCGCCCAGCCCGCGCACCAGCGCCTCGTACCACCAGCGCAGCGAGCCGAGCAGCCCCGTCTCGTGCAGGCGGTCGGTCGTCTGGTCTATGCCGCCGGTCCACAGGGGTGTGAGGGTTTTCAGGGTAATCTCCATAAGCGCCTCCGTTGATAGGTCAATTATCGCATAACTTTTACGTTTTCAATCTATCGAAAATCGTTATGTCATTGCGGGGGCTGCTGGTCGAGTAGAGCGAGTGTTCTTTTCTCTCGTATCGAGACCCAGCCCAAAGCCCTGGCCTGACGGTTTGCGGCCGCAGGCTGCCAGGACAGGTAATCTCCTTTGGAACGGAAAAAGCAGGTTTGAGAAGACTGCTTCACTCGCCAAAAAGCGCTCGTTCGCAGTGACATCATTGTGCTCAAGATTGCTTCGGCGCCTGGTCTCGATATAGGGGAGAAAAGCGTTCGCCCTACTCGACCGACGGCGTCTCGCAATGACATCTAACTCCAAAAGAACGGCGGGTAGGCATCCAAATCGCCGCGCAGGTGACGCGCCAGCAGCATGGCCTGGACGTGCGGCAGCAGCCCAAACGGAATCTTCTCCTTCAGGTAGGGGTGAATCAACTCTTCCTTTTTGCGCTCCTGCCAGGCAGTGATGACCGCTTTGCGCGTCTCGTCATCCATCAGGATTCCGCCGCTCTCCTTCTTGGTGAAGCCTTTGCCGGTCACCTGCTTGCGGTTGACCAGCGAAAGCGCCAGGCGGTCAGCCATCACGGGGCGCAGTTCCTCCATCAGGTCGAGCGCGAGCGAGGGGCGGCCGGGTCTATCTCGATGGAGGAAGCCCACGAACGGGTCCAGCCCCACGGTCTCCAGCGCCGAAGCGACTTCATTCGTCAGCAGGGTATAGAGGAACGAGAGCAGGCTGTTCATGTTATCGAGCGGCGGGCGGCGAGTGCGCTCCTCGAAGCGGAACTCGTCCTTCTGTTGCAAAATCAAATGGTCGAAGACGCCAAAATAAATCTTCGCCGCGCTGCCCTCGAAGCCCATCAGGTCGGCGGTGGATTTGCACTGCGGAAGCGCGCACAGCGTCTCCTTCAGAAAGTTCGACGCGCCCGTCAGCGCCTTCACATCCACGAGCATGGCATGGTCGCGGATGGCGCGCTCGATGACTTTGCGGCTGTTGGCGATTTTCCCCAGCAGGAACGAGGCGGCGATAGGGACGCGCTGCGCTTCGTTCTCTGCGACCTCGAACTGCTTCCGCCGCAGCAAGACGTTTCCCTGCGCCCGTCCGCTCACCCGCGCCAGGAAGCGCCCGCTGGGAGCCAGGAACGCCAGCCCAATGTGACGTTCGGCGCACGCGCCCATCAACGCCGGGCTGACACCCTGCCAGTTGAAGCAGACGATGTTTTCGATGTTGTGCAGCGGCAGGCGCGTGGAGGTATTCTCATCCTTTTTGATGACGACATTTTCGCCATCCAGCGAGAGATAGGTTTCGGGAGTGGTGATGTAGAGGACGTTGGCAAGGTGTTTCATGGGATTTCACCACGAAGGACACGAAGGTCACAAAGGGGATTACAAAGGTCAGACATTTTCCAGTTGTTTTTGGATGTACTTCGACGCGGCGATGACGTTTTCTTGCAGCACAGGCAGGCACGCATCTGCCAGCGAACACGAGCGGCAGCCTTTGTGCGGTTTGACTTTGGGGGTGTAGCCCCGCCGAAAATAATGGTGCATCTCGGCGGACATTTCCTCCACCAGCGTTCGCAGTTGGGGTGTGAACTCGACCTGCTCGCGGTGGCGGGTTTGACCGTAATAGAGATACCCGCGCGAGATGGTCGTGGAGAGCATTTCCTCCAGGCACATGGCTTGCGCGCACAGTTGGGCTTCATCCATCGGGTCGCGCTTGGGCTTGCCGCGCTTGTATTCCACCGGGGCAGGCAGGTATAACCCTTCACGATTGGGCAACCGCACTCCCCCCTCTCCCCCTGGGAGAGGGGCTGGGGGTGAGGGGTGCAGGGGTGAGGGCAAAAACTCCACCACGTCACACACCCCCGAAAGCCCCAGCCGATACGAAGCGACAGGCACAGCCCGCGCGATGACGACGCCGTTCCGCACTTCGGTGAAAAACGGGTCATCTACGCGCTCGTGCATTTGTTTGCCTTCGACGGTCAGCACGTTATCCTTCCACTGCATTTCCACATGGATCAGCGCCCACTGCCTGCGGCAAAACAGGAAGTGCTGGATGCCCGAAAGGGGCAGGAGCTCGTCGGGGGTGTATTCGCGGTTCATGGTGTGTTAAAATAACTACATGTCGCTAATCCAGGAGATTCGACTCAAGTTTTTGCAGGATGCCTTTGAGTTTTCCAAACATGCCGTTGACCAGGCGCTCTTGCGCAACATCCTGGTAAGCGAGATACGCGAGGCGGCGCAAGCGGCTGAAATCATCGAAGATTACCCTGATGACAAATACGGACCGAGTTGCCTGCTGCTTGGGTTCACGCGGACAGGTCGTCCCTTGCATATTCAATGCAGTTATCCATCCCGCCCGCTGCTCAAAATTATCACGGTTTACGAACCCAATCCTGGCGAATGGATAGACTATCGCAAACGGAGGTAGAAATGGCTTCTCCATATCGGAACGAAAAACTGGTCGAACGTCTGGTCACTTATACCTTGCTGAAGGATGGGCAGCTCTTCGTGGTGGAAAACGTCCCGGCGCGGGTGGACGTGGAGACGGGCGAGCAATACTTCTCTCCGCAAACGGTGGAACGGCTTCAGCGCATTTTGCAAGAAAAGCGCCCGCCCGCCCGATTCATCCAAACGCCCGTGTACGAATTTGCATAACCGTCACTGTAACCGTTCTTCCCTCCCCCCTTCCTGAAGATAAAGGGGGGAAGGTCGTTTCTTACAGTTTCTCAATCAGCGTCACGCCCTGGGGGACGGCGGCCTTGTCCACTGTTACCTCGTAATCGCCAAACTGACGCGGAACGACCACGCCATCCTTCTTCGCAACTTTCACCAACTCGAACAACTTGTGCGAAGGCGCGTTGCCCAGGTCGCTTTCGTGCTTGAAGACAAGCAGCCGCCGCGCCGCCATCTTGCCGCGCGCCGCCGAATGGTCATGCTCGAACATGTTGACCAGCGCATCCCAGAACAGTTCCAGGTCTTCTTCCGAGAAGCCCGTGCCTTTGGTCGGGTCGTTGGCAAGTTTGGCAGAGACATAGCCTTCGGCGCGGTACAAGCCGTAGGGGACGATGTGCTTGCGCCCCATCGTGCGCTCTTTTTCGGCTTCTTCTTCGCGGGTGACGGTCAGGCGGGTGACAGTGACTTCCTGCTGGACGATGGGGTCAATGCTGCGCGAGAAGTTGATTTGCACGGGTCCGCGCACCTGACCGCAGTTCAAGCCCGTGCTCATCACCGCGCCAAACGTGCGGACATCGAAGAAGTTGGCGCAAATCCAGGCTCGGGCGCGCTGCACGTCATCAGGCTTGGCTTTGAAGTTTTTGTCGTCGGTGGGCAGATTGACCGCTTTGTAGGCTTCGACATGGTTCGCATTCAGTGGAATGCCTTCCTTGACGTAAATGCGATACCCCGCCGCGTCGCCTTTGACCATTTCCACATAGTTGCGGACTTTGCGCTTCAGGCAGACATCGGTGACGATGCCGTAGCCCGTTTCGGGGTCAATGCGCGGCATGTTGCCCGCGTCGGGGTCGCCGTTGGGGTTGCCGTTCTCCACATCGTAGAGCAGGACGAATTCATAGCGGTTGGAAAGGGTGGTCATGGGGTAATCTCCTTTGTGAATGTAGATTTTTGATTGATGGTTGGTGATGTCACTGCGAGCCTTGTCCTGAGCGACAGCGAAGGAGCAAGCGAAGCAGTCTCCTGTGTGGGGGATTGCTTCGTCGCCGCTGCGCGGCTCCTCGCAATGACATTGTTATTCGGCTTCTTCAGCCTTCTCGCCGTTTTTGGCATAGAAGGCGGCGCGCTGATGATAGTAGCCCAGCACGAACACGCCCTGTTCCTCCAGCGTCAGGCGGGACGGGAAGGGTTTGGCTTCGAGCATACCCAGCAAATCCTGAATTCTTCTGTCCGAAATGCCGCCGTATTCGGCTTTGGCTGTCCAGTGATGGGCAAGCCGCAGCAGGGTGGGGAAGACGCTGGCGGGCGTGGCGCAGGCGGACGTGAAGTAGCGGTCTTTGATGGTGGCGTTGATGTTCTGCCCGATGGCTTCGCGCTGCGCTTTTTCCAGCACGGCGAACAGGCGTCCCAGCACATAGGCGGGATGGGTGAACGATTCATTGAGTGACATTTGCAAAGCCTCCTGATAGGGATTGTGGTCTTGACGGCGGTATTTCCGTAACAAATGCGCCTTGATATACGCGGCGCGGACGTAGTTGATTTTGACGCTGCGCTTTTCCTCGTCGCTGTCGTGACGGATGCGGTTGAGCATGGCGGCGTACAAGCCTTCGGGGTAGGGCGCGCCCATCAGAACCGCGCGCATGAGCGCTCCGCCCAAAAGCGACCAGGACTGTTTCACTTCATCGTCCCGCCGCGTCACTTTGGGCGAGACGCACTCTGCCAGAATGCGGTAGGGCGAAAGATAATCGGGCTGATTGGCGAATTCCTTCTCGATTTTCAAATCTTCGTAATGCTGCATGATGCGCTCGGCGAACACGCCAAACGGCTCGGTGAGATAGAAACGCACCGCCAGCCGCGCCGCGTTGGATGCCAGCCCCAGCACATAGAAGCGCGTGCTGTCATCCAGCCCCTCGCGCAGTTTGGCGACATCCAGTGCCTGCCCTTTCTGCACCTTCTCTGCCGTTTCGCCCATCTTCTTTTCCGCTTTTTTACGGGCGCTTTGGTCTTCGGCGCTTTCCCCTTCCAGAAATTCTGGATTGATGAGCGCCGCAAACGCACTGGCGTAGCCTTTGTTCTCGCTCTCTGCCCAATACACCACCGTTGTATCGCCCAGATAAATTTTGCGATTCGGGTTCTGGTTGGAAAGCAGATAATTGAGCGCCACGCCATACCCCGAAGCCACGCGCTGACTGACGGGTGAATTCAAGCCCTGACCTTTCATGCGGTTGTAGGATTCATACGCGCGTTCGTTGAAGCCGACCAGCGATGCCCCTGTGGGGTTGGCGTCGCGCACGCCTTGAATGCTGGGATGCAAGCGGGCAATCGGCTCAACTTCGCCTGTCACCAGACATTGCATTTCGACGGCTTCCTGCCCCAATTTGTATTCTTCCCAAACGCGCCTGATCTCAGGGTCGTCCAGCGCGTTTTGCCCGTTGACCTGAAAAATCAGATTGCCGCCTTCGAGCAGGGCTTCCAGATGACGGGCAATGACGGGATGCTGGCGGGCGGTCTGCGGGTCATGTTTTTGCAGGAAGGCAATCACCGCGCGGGAAACGACGCTGTTTGCTTTGGCGAGAATTTCGGTGTTGAGTTCACGAAAGGCTTCGAAGCGTTTTTCGGCGTAATTCAGGTCTTTTGCTTCTTTGCCAGAAAGCCCCAGAACATAGGCGGCGTTGTCACAAAGAAAATTGGCAGCAATGCCCACGGTTCGTTTCACCTGCTCTGGAACGACCATGCGGCGGTAATTTCTCTCGCGTTCTTTTTTGCCGTCGAAAAACTTGGTCGTAAACGGGAATATATCCAGCAATTCTCCTTCTGGCGAGAGATTGAGCGCAAAACTGACGTTTGCCGCGCTGTAGCCTGGCGGGGCGATGTCCAGCGAGTCGTCTTTGAGCAAAATCTGATAGTAGTTATAGAGCGACTGCAAAATCATTGCCGCACCTCCACACGCGTCAGGTCAATCACGCCGTCCACCATGTGGGCTTTGAAGAACTTCGGGCGGATGTCGCGCGGGTTGGAAAAATCCAAATCATAGAGCATCCAGCCGAAGTCGCGCGCGCCCGTCAGCGGGCTTTTGGGGATGTCGCGCTTGTCCTCGATGAGTTCCACTTTCGCGCCAAATTCGCGCGTTCCCAAACAGGGCGCATGGAAGCGCTGTCCCTGGCGCAGGCGGCGCAGGACGATGTTGTAGTGCTTCTCTTCGGTGTCCTCCGCGCCTGCCTTGTCGGTCATCTCGAAGTGCGCCTCGATGACGTAATCCACGTCCTTCAAGACCATCGAAGCGCGCTGCTGACGGCTATCCACTGCGGAAATGTAGAGCGGTTTTTGCGCCCCCTTCATAACTTGCAAGGCATTATCCACAGACGCTTTTTCGCTCACCTCGTTGCGGCGGATGTTGGTGAACTGGATTTCGCTCAGGACGTGGATTTTATCTATCACCCAGCGGATGGCGGGCTTCCAATAGACCGCCTCGATGATGCCGCGCGCCGCCGATGGGGTGATGACATCGTAACTGACCCGTTCCACCTTCATCTCTGGTCGGGTGAACAGGGCGTAGGCTCCGCGCACGCGAATGGTGATACCGTATCCCATAGTGTTGAACCTCCTTTCGGTTTATATGTCATTGCGAGCCGCCGTCGGTCGAGTAGCGCGAAGCGCGTATCGAGACCAGGCGGCGCTTGCCCCAAGTGAAGCGTGGGGGAAGCAATCTCCTCATCAACGGGGGATTGCTTCGTCGGGCTGGGTCTCGATACGGCGAAAGAACGCCGCCTACTCGACCATCAGCCCTCCTCGCAATGACATTGTTTGAATTAGAAAAACAACCCCTCCCCGCCGCCGCTTTCGGGGACGAGTATGCCTCTATCGGACGAGTAGTATTCGTGGAAATGCTCTGGATTCAAGACCGCATATTCCTCCGCAATCGTCAAAATTACGCCCTTGCTGCTGAGCGCTTCGAACTCGCCCTCGAAAATCGAAACCGTGTACGGCTGCAATTTTCGCAGGGTAGATGATGGATATTGCGTATATTTTAGTTCTTCTATCAGATTTTCTGCCTCCTCGTTGAACGGAATAATCACGGTCTCGGTCACATCCTCGATGACCTGAAACTCGCGCGCCGCCGTCTCGAACTCGAATTTGCCATCGCAGTCCTCGAAACATGCCATGATGCGCTTGTAGTCAAATATCTGTGGGTCTTGCAGAGAGTAAAGTTGCCCAAAATACGCCTCAATCGCGGGGATGGAAATCGGCATGTCGGCATGGTCGCGCAAAACGGCGCGGGCAACCTCCACCGCCTGCGAAATGTAACGCGGCGTTTTCTTGATGAACTCCGACTGCGGCTCGAAGATGAACATCTCGCTGACGCTGCGCTTCATCTCACGGTTGACGCGCCCCGCTGCCTGATTGATGGAATCCAGCCCCGTCAGCGCGCGGTAGCCGACGGGAAAGTCCACGTCAATGCCCGCCTCCATCACCGTCGTGGAGATGACTCGGCACACCTGACCGTTTTCCAGCCTTTGACGAATCTCCGCCAATTTCTGCCGACGATGCGCGGGACACATCAGCGTCGAAAGGTGATAGTTGCCCTCGCCTTCCAGCATTCCGAACAATCCGCTGGCGTGTTTGCGCGTGTTGACGATGCACAGAACCTGCTCGTGCGCCTTCAGCCGCGCAATCAATTCGTCATCGGGCAGTTTTTCCGCCAGCGGCTTGACCTCCACCCGCTTGTAAAAGTCGAACAAGTCCTGCGGGTTGGGTGCCAGTTCCGTGACGGGCGTGCCAGCGGGCAGGAAGCGCTCCAGGTTGGGCTGGGTGGCGGTGCAAAAGACCGCGCTCGCGCCGCAATTGGTCACCAGTTCCCACACCGCGTTCATGGCGGGGCGCAGATAGTCACGCGGGAACATTTGGGCTTCGTCGAAGACGATTACGCTTTTGGCGATGTTATGCAGTTTGCGGCAGCGCGACGATTTGTTGGCGAACAGCGACTCGAAAAACTGCACGTTGGTCGTGACCACGATGGGAATATCCCAATTCTCCGCCGCCAGTTTCAGTTTGGCATAGACGCTGCGCGTGCGGTCATCGGCTTGCTCTGCCGCCTCGCGCTTCTTTGTCTCCCAGTCGAAGTTGGAGTGATGTTCCAGCACATTCTCCTCGCCGAGAATCTCCTTGAAGACGCCCGCGTTCTGCTCGATGATGGTGGTGAACGGAATGACGTAGATGATGCGCTTCATTCCATGCGCAGCGGCGTGATTGAGCGCAAACGCCATCGAAGCCAGCGTCTTGCCGCCGCCCGTTGGCACGGTCAGTTTGAAAAAGCCTGGCTGCTGCGCCGCTTTCTCCACGCACGCCTTCAGCGTCTCGGTACGCTTGCGGTTGATGTCGCTGGTCGGGTTCTCGAATTGACTCAAGTAAGCATTCAACTTATCGCGCAACGTTGGGATGTCTTCATGTCCGCCGCGCGGCTTTTTGCCGTCCATGAATTCCTGCGTTTCCTGAAAGTCCGCATCCACCAACGCCGAGTAAATCATGCGCGTCATAAAAGAAAGCGAAAAGCCCAACTGACCCTTCAACGGTCGGATGGGTAATCGCTGTGGAAACGCCAGCGCGGAAATATCCACTTCGCTTTTGTAGGCGCTGTAATCGCACACCTCCGTTTTCAGGCGCGCCGTCAGCGTGCCGTCACCAGGCAGGTCGCTCGAACCGCCGTAATCCAGCAAGCCTGTGTGATGCCCGCTGATGCAATACGCCAGCAGGGTAGCAAGATGTTTCTGCGGCGTGCCTTCGAAGACCTGAAGCACTTCCTTCGCTCCTGCGGTAGCGTGGTCCACTCTGATTTTTGCGCCGCGCAACCGCGCCTGAAATTCTTTGGAATACTTGCCCAGGTCGTGAAGCATCCCCGCCGCCCGCGCCAGTTCCGCCACGCCTGCTTCGCGCCCAAACTCGGCGGCGTAGTCTGCTACGCGGGTCAGATGCTCGATCAACGGCTGCCATTCGGATTCATCCGCGCCGTCTTTGGTGTGCGCGTAAAACTGGTTTTTGTTTTCGGCGCGCATGACGATTCGATACACCTCCGCCAACCTCCTCACCTCGCGCTCCAGCGCCTTACGCAACCCCTCCGGCTCCAATACCTCGCAATCGGATCCCCACCCCCTCACCCAGGGGAGCATTTCGCGCCACTCGGCCACCTCCGCGCTCCAGATACAACCGCCGTCTTCGGTATCTTCCACCTGCTCCAGCGGATGCCAGATGCTTTCGCGCACGCGGCGGGCGGCGGCGGGGGAGAAGCGCAGGCGCACCGTCACAGGGGGCTTATCGCCAAACCAGATGCCCCAGGCGTGTTTGAGCAATTGCTCCTCATCGAAGTTTGCGGGAATCTCAAAGGTCTCGCCCGAAAGAACCGCCGAGAGAATGCGCTCGATTTTGAAGGCGAAAATCCTGTCGTTGAAGTCGCTTTTGGCGATGACGTACACGCTGTCGCTCCAAATGGAAGGCTCGATAAGGTACGGGCTGATGGTATGCCGCGTCAACCCCTCGCTCTCCAACGCTTGATATTCGATTTTGACCTTGCGCTGCTCCGCCCAGGCTTGCGCCACCGTCTCGATGATTTTTACCTTGTCGGGATTTTTCTCCTGCTTCAGCAGCTGGTCTGCCGCTTTGAGCAGTTTTTCGGTCATCGGCTGGCGCAGCGCGGCGGCGAGTTTCTCCAGCGCGTTGGCGGCGTGCGGCTGATGAAAGCGCGTCTGGCGTGACGTTTTGCGCGCCGCCAGGTAGAGACTGAGCGCCTCGTGTAAATTGACTTTGATTTCCGAGATGAGTTTCGTGCGCGGGATGTGGTAACGTCCCTCGGCGTCCTTCTCGATGGGATATTGCCCCGTCAGTTCGATGCGGTCGCGGTAAACCAGCGTGCGGTCCACGCCCAGCCGCTCTGCCATTTCAATATCCGTATAGGCGCGCTGAATGTACAGCCGCTTCATTTCTTCCAGTCGCTCTGCTTTTGTCATTCCGCTCATGCTTGCTCCTTGCAACATACAGATGCTTTGATGGATTTAATTTGTAACAGCATAGCACACTACTTGTCTGAATTCTGCAACATTTTTCAATCTTCCCGCCGAAACGGCCACAAACGGCCATGATCATCCTCGCTCACAAGCAATCCCTTATCTTCCAGGGCTGGCAGAGCACGGGTCACCTCCGAGCGGTTCAGGCCAAGCAGGCGGGCGAGCGAGCCCGGACGTTCCCCCGGATATTCCTCTATTTTACGATAGATTTCCTCCAGACGTTCAGAATTTGGTTGACGAGCCATAAAAGCCTCCTTATGAATGTGTTTTTTTTTCACACTATACAGAGGCCATGTTGCAAGTACTGCAACACAGGGGGCATTTGTCGCCCCGCTTTGCCTGGCAGTCACAATGCCAGCCGGTTTATAATATGCCCAATGAAAGCCATTTTTGAATTCACCTACACCCCCTACATCCTGCCCTTATTGCTCGCCTTCGGGATGCTGACCCTGGTCATGGCAAAGACCTGGCGTTTTCGGAGCAGTCCGCTCGGAGGCGCCTTCCTGCGCCTGCTCAATGCCTTGCAAATCTGGGCTTTGGGGTTTGCTGTTGAGATGATGGCGGTCAACCTGAGCGGGAAGGTCTTCTGGGCAAATCTCCAATTCGCGGCCATCCTGCCTTTACCGCTCTTCTGGATGGAAATCGCCCTGCGTTTTACAGGTCATGGAAAAAACGTCAAAAAATACCTGACCATTCTTTCTGTCCCGATTGTCCTGGTATTCATCGCCATCTGGACAAATGATTTTCACCACCTTTTCCGCGTCAATCCGTACATTGACTGCAATAGCGGGCCATTTTGTTTTCTTGTCAGCGACTATGGCCCCGTTTTCTACCTCAATGCCGCCTACAGTTATCTCCTCTTTACAGCAAATGTTGTGTTGCTGGCCCGCTCTCTTGCAATCACCAAACCACTGTATAAACAACAAATTACCCTCCTTTTGACTGCCTTGTCGATTCCCCTGGCAACGGACATTTTATACGTCCTCGGCATCTCGCCGATTCCAAATTACAACTTTACGCCTGTCACTTTCAGTCTCGCCGTGGCATTTGTTGCCGTCGCCCTCTTCCGCTTTCGGCTGCTCAATATCCGGCCGCTGGCATACGACATGGTCGTCGAGAACCTGGGCGATGGCGTCATCATCCTGGATGGCGACAATCTGATTTCCGACATCAACCCGGCTGCCCAAAAACTGCTGGGAGTCACCGATAAACAGGTGATCGGCAAATCCATCCAGGAAGTCCTGGCGCAATGGCCTGACTTAGTTGCAAGATTTTTAGATGTGCCTTCTGCCCAATCGGTCATCGAAATCGAAGTCGGCGGGAAAACCTTGTATTTCGACATCACGATTTCACCCGTTTCTAACAGAACGGGCTTCCGCTTCGGTCGTGTGGTGACGATACGCGACGTCACCGAAAAGACCCACCTGCTTCAAGAGATTGAAGAGCAAGCAATTACCGACTCCTTAACCGGTTTGTACAATCGGAGACATTTTTTCCGAATTTTTGAGCAAGAAATCTCCCGCTCCGCCCGTTCCAGGGAACCATTATCGCTTTTCATCCTGGACCTGGATCACTTCAAAGACATCAATGACACCTACGGACACATGGCCGGCGATTACGTCTTGCAGGAAATTGCCCGATTTTTGAAAACCAATCTGCGCAATTGCGATGTCATTGGACGTTATGGCGGAGAAGAATTTGTCGTCCTCCTGCCTGGAATCAACAAAGAGGCTGCGCGCGGAACCGCGGAACGTATCCGGGCGCAATTATCCGGCCACGTTTTTCACTTCGAAGAGAACGATTTTCACATTACCGCCAGTATCGGCGTAGCCGAGTTGGACGGCGTTGACCCTGGCGCGCTCTCCCGACTCATCAAAGCCGCCGATGCCGCTTTATACCAGGCAAAATCTTCCGGCAGAAATCGTGTGGAAAGTTAGGAGATGGATGTCTTGCGTCTATCAGTTGCCAAAAGATGGACAAGAGATCAACGCGCAACTTTCCGACCGGTTCAACATCCAACATATTATCAACCTGTATCAAATCTGATAAAATCACACCGCTTTCCATTTCCCTTCATTTTTGGAGCAGCATGTCCATGCAAAAAATCATCAATGATTTTGCCATCAGCATTGCCACGGTCAACGGGTCGGGCAGTCAAACCGCCAACAGCACCCTCTTGCGCGCCTTTTTCAAAATGGGTATTCCGGCCTCAGGCAAAAACCTGTTCCCCTCCAATATTCAGGGGTTACCCACCTGGTACTTGATTCGGGTCAGCAAAGATGGTTTTACCGCCCGTAAAGATATCTCAGAAATTTCGGTGGCCATCAACCCTGCCACGTTCATGCAGGACCTGCAAGCCGTTCCGCCGGGCGGAGCATTCTTTTATGCCGATGACATTCGCCTGCCCATCGGGCGCAGTGACATCAGCCTCTACCCCATGCCGGTCAAACAAATCAGCCGCGAGGCAGATATTCCGGCCAACCTGAAAGACTATGTAGCCAATATGGTTTATGTGGGTGTGCTGGCCCACATGCTTGGCATTCCAGAAGCCGTCATCCACGAATCGGTCTCGTTTCAATTCAAAGGCAAAGAAAAAGCCACCGAAGTGAATATGACCGTTGTGCGCGCGGCCATGCAATGGGCTGCTCAAAACCTGACCAAGTCTGACCCCTTTGCCGTAGAGCCCATGGACAAGACCAGGGGTCTGCTGATGACCGACGGCAACACGGCTGCCGCGTTGGGCGCTATCTATGGCGGACTGCAGTTTGCCGCCTGGTATCCAATCACGCCATCCTCCTCCCTGGCCGAAACACTGAATCAATACCTGCCCAAACTACGCAAGACAAGCGACGGCAAAAACACCTATGCCGTTCTGCAAGCCGAAGATGAACTGGCCGCTATCGGCATGGCCATTGGCGCTGGCTGGGCTGGCTTGCGCTCAATGACGGCCACTTCGGGCCCTGGGCTGAGCCTGATGACCGAGTATGCCGGCCTGGCCTACTTTGCAGAAGTGCCGGTCGTCATTTGGGATATTCAGCGTGCCGGCCCCTCCACCGGCCTGCCCACCCGTACCGCTCAAGGCGACCTGACCATGGTCAACTTTCTCAGTCACGGCGATACCCAGCACATCATCCTCTTGCCGGGCAATCTAAAAGAGTGCTTTGAGTTTGGCTGGCAGGCGTTTGATTTGGCCGAGCGTCTGCAAGCCCCCATCTTTGTCCTTTCAGACCTGGATTTGGGAATGAATCAGTGGATGAGTGAACCCTTTGAGTACCCCAATCGGCCAATGGATCGCGGCAAAATCCTGTGGGAAGAAGACCTGGAAAAACTCAACGGCATCTGGGCGCGTTATAAAGATGTGGACGGCGACGGCATCCCCTATCGCACCGTGCCGGGGAATCTGCACCCGGCGGCAGCCTGGTTCGCCCGCGGGGCCGGTCATGATGAAACCTCGCGCTATTCTGAAGATCCGCAGATTTGGGAAAACAACCTTTTGCGCATCCGAAAGAAATATGAGACCGCCAAGCAGTACTTGCCCGCGCCGCTCATAGACGAAAGCGGGCAAGACATCGGGCTGATTGCCTACGGCTCGGTCACTCCGGCGGTGGAAGAGGCGCGGGTTCTGCTGGCCAGCCAAAGCGGAGTCCGAACCGACTTCCTGCGTCTGCGCGCCCTGCCCTGCACGCAGGAGGTTCACGATTTTGCTCAGCGTCATCAGCGTATCTACTTTGTCGAGACCAACCGCGACGGCCAACTGCGTCAACTTGCCTCCATGTCCATACCTCAAGAGGCTCATAAATTCCGCTCGGCCTGCCATGCCGACGGTCTACCCATCACTGCCCGCTGGGTGGCCGATGCCATCCTGGCTCAAGAGGAGAAATAAGATGACCACCCCTGCTTCCCCTGCCCAAGTTAACAGCATTGGCCTGACCAAGAGCGATTATCGCGGTTTGCCAAGCACGCTCTGTCCTGGCTGCGGGCACAATTCGATCGCCAACCAGATTATTGCCGCCTGCTACGAGATGGGCTTGCTTCCCGAAAAGGTTGTCAAGTTCAGCGGCATTGGTTGTTCAAGCAAAAGCCCGGCTTATTTTTTGAGTCGTTCCTTTGGCTTTAATGGCGTACACGGACGCATGCCATCCCTAGCCACCGGGGCACGCCTTGCTGATACCGGTTTGGAATTCATTGGCGTCTCTGGCGATGGAGACACGGCCAGCATTGGGATGGGGCAATTCAAGCACGTTGTCCGCCGCAATATGCCCATGCTTTACATTGTGGAAAACAACGGCGTTTACGGCCTGACCAAAGGGCAATTCTCGGCCACCGCCGAGGTAGGTTTGGTGCTTAAACACCAGGGGACGAATCCTTACATGCCGGTAGATATCTGCATGGAGGCGCTGGTTTCCAACGCGACGTTTGTTGCTCGTTCTTTTGCCGGCGACTCAAAGCAGGTGAGAGAATTGATCAAAGCCGGCCTGGCGCATAACGGCATAGCCGTGCTGGATATCATCAGCCCGTGCGTCACCTTCAACAACGAGGAAAACTCATTCCACTCCTATACCTGGAGCAAAGACCATACTGAGCCGCTACACGAAATCGCCTTTGTGCCAAAATTGAAGGAAATTGAGTTCGACGATCCCTTTGAAGAAGGCGAAGTGCGCGAAGTCACCATGCACGATGGTTCGATTGTCATCCTCAAAAAACTGGAAAAAGACTACGATCCCACCGATCGCTGGCAGGCCCTGCGCGTTATGGAAGAGGCGCAGCGTAACAACTGGCTGATCACCGGTCTCATTTACTACGAAAAAGAACGCCCATCTCTGACCGACCTCTACAACCTGCCAGAGAAGCCGCTCAACCGGCTCGGCGAATCAGACCTGCGGCCTGCTCCTGAAACCCTGGAGCGGATCAACACCCAGTTTATGTAGCCCTCAAGGAAACCTGCGTGCAGCGTCCGGTTTATGGTTTGATTGCAGGTCTTTTGGCCGCCTCCATTTGGGGCGGGATGTACGTCGTCAGCAAGGCTGTGATGGATGTCATCCCTCCCTTTACGCTTTTGTCCAGTCGCCTCTTCCTGGGAATAGCCACCCTGGGGCTAATACTGGCCTTCCAGCGCAACCGCAAAGTGACGCGCCAACAGTTCTGGCAAGTCTTTGGCGTTGGCTTTGTAGGTTACGGTATCTCACTCGGCTTTCAATTCGTCGGTACACATCTCTCCACCGCCTCCAATGGCGCCCTGGTTACCTCTGCCACGCCGGCTTTTGTCCTGCTTTTTGCCTCGCTGTTACTAAAGGAAAAAATCACCTGGAAACGCCTGCTGGCACTCGTTATTGCCTCGCTGGGCGTCCTGGCCATCATTGACCCGCGCACAGCAGATTTCTCATCCCGCTTGTTTTTGGGCAATTTGAGTCTGGTAGCAGCCGCCGTTACCTGGGCGCTCTATTCGGTGCTGGTGCGGGCAGTGACGCGCAGCGTAGATGTGCTCAGCGCCAGCGCCATCGCCTTTGCCGGCGGCCTGCCAATTAGTTTGCCGATGAGCGTGTGGGAAGTCTTTGGCAGCGGCCTGGGAGGGGTCACAGCCGGAGTGGTCGGCGGCATACTTTTCATCGGCATCATTTCAACCGCCCTGGCAATGTACCTGTGGAACACTGCCTTCACCTTGCTGGAGGCCAGCACCGCTTCGTTGACCTTCTTCGCCCAGCCAGTAGTAGGCACGATTCTGGGTGCCATCTTCCTTGGCGAAAAAATCACCCCGCTCTTCATCTTGGGCGGGGTGCTGATTGGACTAGGGATTTTAATCGCCAGGGAGTAAACGTTTCTTAAACGCCCAGCGTGTGCAGCAAAGCCAGCGTTGGCGGTCGGGCGGCCCCCACAGGAAAACCAGAGACAACCACCACCTGCTGACCGGGTTGGGCAATACCTGTCTCATGCACAGCCTTTTCCATAGATAGAATCATATCCTCCAACGTCTGCGAAAACCGTACCCGACGCGGCAGGACTCCCCAAAAGAGCGCCAGGCGGCGATACGTGCGCTCTTCTGGCGTCAGAGCCAAAATCGGCACCCCCGGCCGCACCTTAGACATGATCCAGGCTGAGCGCCCGGTAACCGTAAAAACGACAATCGCCTTCACGTCCCGGTCATGTGCCACCGCGCGCGCCGCCAGCGCCAGCGAGAGGGCATCATCGTGGCCGGCAAACTCCTGTTCGTCCACATGCCCCCACACATCGTAATTGGCTTCCGCCTCGCAGACAATACGGTGCATCATCTCCACCGCTTGAAGCGGATATTTGCCAACCGCCGTCTCCCCCGAAAGCATCACCGCGTCGGTACCATCAAAGACAGCGTTAGCCACATCTGAGGCTTCAGCCCGGGTTGGCAAAGCATTTTGGGTCATCGACTCCAACATCTGCGTAGCCGTGATTACCAGTTTCATCTTATGGTTGGCCATCTGAATAATGCGTTTTTGGGCCGTCGGCACACGCTCAAGAGACATTTCCACACCCAAATCGCCGCGCGCCACCATCACCCCATCTGCCGCGTCCAGAATGGCCTCGAGATCATCCAGAGCCTCGGGTTTTTCAAGTTTGGCTATCAAAAGCGGCCAGGGGCCCTCAGGCGCCAAACGCCGCAAAGCCGCGCGCACGCCATGAATATCTGCCGCCGAACGAACAAAGGAAACGGCAACCGCATCCACCCCTTGCGAAAGGCCAAAAGCCAGGTCGGCCTCATCCTTTTCGGTCAGAGCAGGAATCGGCAATTTGACCGCCGGCAGGTTAATGCCCTTATGCGATGTAACCAATCCGCCAATCAGTACGCGGGCAGTCAGGCCGCGCGGGGAGACCGTATCCACGCTCAGAACCAGCCGTCCATCATCCAGCAGGATGCGAGCCCCTACCTGGGCAGCCTGAAACAATTCAGGAAAATCCACCGGCAGACAAACCGACGTCCCCCCATCAGGCGGTTCGTCGCCTTCGGCATAAAGCACAACCCGCGAATCCGGCTCTAACTGAACTCCGGCCTGATCCAGTTTCCCCAGGCGGATCTTTGGCCCTTGTAAATCTTGCAACACGGCCACCGAGATTCCCAGCCGCTCTGCCACGCGGCGGACGGTAACAATGCGGGCAGCATGTTCGGCGTGCGAGCCATGCGAGAAATTGAGTCGGGTCACATTCACGCCAGCCAGAATCAACTGCTCCACCATCGCTTCGCTCTGGCTGGCCGGACCTAACGTAGCAACAATCCGGGCTTTGCGGTTCATATGTTCAATTGTATCACTGGTAAAACAAAAAACCGGTCACCAGACCGGTTAATGATTGCTCTCTTCACCCTTTGGCAAAATGAAGAGACGGAACCAAACCAGGATCAACCGCTTACGGAATCCATTGCAACTCTTTGGCCTGTTTGCGTAAGTCAGCACGAAAATCGGGGTGCGCAATATTGATCAAGGCTTCCACCCGCTGGCGAATGGACTTGCCATACAAATCAGCAACGCCATATTCGGTGACAATGTAGTGAACATGATTGCGGCTGGTCACCACGCCGGCACCCTGCTTGAGCATGGGAACGATTTTACTCACCAAAGTGCCATCTTTCATAGTTGCAGTGCTGGGCATAGCAATAATTGGGACACCGCCCTTAGAACGCGCTGCGCCATAAATAAAGTCCAACTGACCGCCCACACCGCTAAAGAATTTCGGGCCGATACTGTCAGCGCACACCTGACCGGTCAAATCCACTTCGATGGCCGAATTGATGGCTACCTGACGTTCATTTTGGGCGATGACAAAGGGATCGTTCACATATTCCTGGCGGCGGAACTCGCACAGAGGATTATCGTGCGCCCAGCGGTAGAGTTTTTGCGTCCCAAGGATGAAGCCGGCCACAATTTTGCCGGGCAGCAGGGTCTTGCGAGCATTGGTAATGACACCCTTTTCCACCAGACGCACCACGCCATCCGAAAACATCTCGCTGTGAATGCCCAAGTCCTTCTTATCATCCAGATAATTCAGGACGGCATCGGGAATTGCACCGATTCCCATCTGCATGGTTGCGCCATCGGGAATCAGATCCACAATGTAACTGGCGATTTTCCGGCTAATTTCATCGCCTTCAACGCCTTGCGGCAATTCAGCAATTGGGTAATCCACCGGCACAATGTGAGTCAGGCGGCTGACATGAATGAAGGAATCGCCCAATGTGCGCGGCATCTGTTCGTTCACTTCCGCGATGATGACCCTGGCCGATTCGGCCGGCGATTTGCTCAGGCCTACCTCAACCCCCAAAGAACAGAAACCATGTTCATCCGGCGGCGAGACATGAATCATCGCCACATCCACCGGCAGGATGCCGTTCTTGAAAAGCAAGGTAAATTCCGAAAGCAGGATGGGGGTAAAATCAGCCCGTGCTTCTTGCACCGCTTTGCGTACATTGGCGCTGATAAAAAGCGTATTAACGCGCAAATGCCCTTCCATTTCGGGCTTGACATAATCGCTGGGAGCCACAGAAAGCGCCTGACAGATTTCCACATTGTGGATGTCGGGTGCATACTCCACTAGCGCCGCCAGCAATTTTTGCGGCACCGATACATTGCCGGTCATGAAAACGCGGTTTCCAGATTTGATTGCCCGCACAGCATCGGCTGCGCTGCACAGGCGAGACTCATAAACGCTTTTCCATTCCATAGGGCTACCGCTCCTTCCCGTCGGTCAGACGATGCAAATGGCGCACCTGACCGGCATAGGTATTGACTGCTAAAGCCAAATGAGGGTTGTTGGCTAGAGCCACGTCAATGCCTTTATCCGTCAACTCAAGGATATAGGGCATTGCCACATTAAAAAATGCATGAACAGATGTACGCGCTGTAATGCCGGGCATATTCGGCACGCAGTAATGTAAGACGCCCTCTTCAACATAAGCCGGACTTTCGTGCGTGGTTGGCCGGGAAGTTTCAACACAGCCGCCTTCATCAATGCTTAAATCCAGAATAACCGAGCGCGGCTTCATAGAACGCACCATCTCGCGAGTCACCAAAATAGGAGCGCGCTCGCCTGGCACCAATACTGCGCCCACCAATACGTCAACATACGAAAGCACACGCTCAATATTTCGCCGGGTAGAAAGCAAAGTCACAATGCCAGGGAAGCGGTCTTGAATGCGCCGAAGCGCCTCAATGTCTTTGTCCAAAACGGTCACATGGGCACCCTGCCCAATAAAGGATTGTGTGGCATAGGTGCCAACTACGCCTGCGCCAAGGATGCCCACCTCTGCAGGCGGCACGCCAGGGACGCCACTCAGCAAGATACCCTTACCGCCCCAATTGTTTTGCAACAAGCGGGCAGCGATCTGTCCGGCCAAAGTGCCACCGATTTGACTGAACGGACGCAGTACCGGCAGCGAGCCATCTGCCAGTTGAATCTGTTCATAGGCAATCGCGGTCACTTTTTTCTGAAGCAGAATTTCGATTTTATCTTGACGCGCTGAAGCAAGGTGCAAGAGGCCGGCCAATGCCGACCCAGGTCGTATCCATTCCAATTCTTCCTCTGTCGGGCGTGCCACTTTTAAAACCAGGTCGGCGCGGCCAAAGACTTCTTCGCCCGAATAGACAATCGTTGCTCCCGCCTTTTCATACTCTTGATCGCTAAAACCGGCACCCATGCCGGCATCATGTTCGATATACACTTTGTGTTTGCGGCTGGTCAAAAGTTCAACGCCGGCCGGAGGCAGCCCAACCCGAAATTCAAAAGGCCTGCGTTCTTTCGGGATGCCAATATTCATGCAATTCTCCTTTCTTAATTTTACTTCAAGGATATAAAAGCCTTACAGAGTCCCCTCTTCTCCGTAAGGCTCCAAGTCGCTAGGGCATATTCAATACTTCGCGAATGCGGGCAATTGCCCAATCTATTTCTTCTTTTGTAATGATTAGCGGCGGTGCAAAACGGATAACGTTCTCATGCGTTTCTTTAGCAAGGATACCCTGTTTTTGTAGCGCTTCACAAAAACGTCGTGCTCCACCTGCCTCGCGCTTGAGTTCGACGCCAATCAACAACCCCTTGCCGCGCACTTCCTTGACATGCGGACTAGGGATTTCAGTCAATTGTTCTACAAAATAGGCGCCTAATTCGGCTGCGCGTTCTGCCAGTTTTTCCTCGCGCAGCACAGCAAGTGCGGCGCGCGCCACAGCCGCACCCAACGGGTTGCCGCCAAACGTGGAACCATGTTCGCCGGGAGTGAAAAGACCCAAAAGGGGCTTGTCGGCCAAGATAGCCGAGACAGGATAGAAACCACCCGAAAGCGCCTTGCCGATGATGACAATATCGGGGCGCACGCCCTCGTGTTGACTGGCAAACAACTTTCCAGTGCGGCCCAAGCCAGTCTGAATCTCATCGGCAATAAACAGGATATTGTTCTTCTTGCAAATCTCTGCCACCTTGCGCAGGTAGCCTTCTGGCGGGACGATCACCCCACCCTCGCCCTGAATCGGCTCTAGCATGACGGCAGCCGTGTTAGGTGTAATGGCCTTCTCAATCGCCTCTGCATCGGCATACGGCACAACCACAAAACCAGGGGTGAATGGGCCAAAATCATCACGATACAGCGGCTCGGTCGAGAAGGAGATAATTGAAATTGTGCGTCCATGGAAATTGCCTGCACAAACAATCATCTCCGCCTGATGCCTCGGTACGCCCTTCACCCGATAAGCCCATTTGCGAGCCAGTTTCAAGGCCGTTTCAACCGCTTCGGCACCACTGTTCATCGGCAGAGACATTTCGTAGCCCGTCAGTTCGGAGAGTTCCTTGTAAAGCAAAGGCAACTGGTCATTACGAAACGCACGCGAGGTCAGTGTCACCCGCTTGGCCTGTTCCATCAGGGCATTCAAAATTTTGGGGTGTACATGTCCTTGATTGACTGCAGAGTAGGCGCTCAGGCAGTCCATGTACTTCTTACCGTCCACGTCATACACCCACACGCCTTCGGCGCGCTCAATGACAACATCCAGGGGATGATAGTTATGAGCACCGTATTGCTCTTCCAACTTGATGTAATCTTGCGTATTCATGGTTTCTCCTCTTCAAGTGTGTGCCCCGAGCGCCACGCAGTCGAGAGGCCAAATTTTGACCAGGTCTTCAGCCTGGAATTACGCAACTTCAAACAACCTCGCCAGAATGGCTTTTTGCGCATGCAGGCGGTTGTGCGCCTGCGGGAAAATAACCGAATGCGGCCCATCGGCCACCTCATCGGTCAACTCCTGGCCGCGGTGAGCCGGCAGACAGTGCATTACAATCACGTCCTTGTCGGCCTCGCTCACCAGTTTGGCATTTACCTGATAAGGCGGGAAAACGGCTTCGCGTTTGGCAGTCTCTTCCTCCTGTCCCATGCTGGTCCAGGTATCGGTATAGATAACATGCGCCCCTTTCACTGCCTCATGCGGGTCGCGCAAATAACGAATGGTCGCGCCGCTGGCAGCCGCCAGTTTGGCGCCGGTTTCTCGCGCCACATCCGGCATGTCATAGCCTTCCGGGTTGGCAATTGTGAAATTAGCACCTAGCATCACCGAAACATGCATCAGCGACACGGCCACATTATTCCCATCTCCCACAAAGACCACGTTCAGTCCCTTCATTGAACCAAACTTCTCAATGATGGTCAGGGCATCGGCCATTGCCTGACAAGGGTGGCTGAAATCACTCAAGCCGTTGATGACCGGCACCGAAGACCAGCGGGCCAGTTCGACCACATGCTGATGTTCGAAAACACGTGCCATAATAGCCTGCACATAGCCCGAAAGGACGCGCGCCACATCCGCAATGGACTCGCGCTTGCCCAACCCAATTTCATTGGGCGAAAGGTAAAGCGCGTCGCCGCCGCAATGGCGCATGGCCATATCGAAAGAAACACGCGTCCGCAGGCTGGGCTTCTGGAAAATCATCCCCAGCACCTTGCCCTTGAAAATAGGCGGGTTGCCGCCAGCAAAGTATTCCTTCTTCAGCCGGATAGCCAAATCAAGAATATCCTGGATTTCTGCTGGCGAATAGTCGGCAACATCAAGAAAGTGTTTCATAGCGGAACTCTCCTAAAACAAAGAATCTTTGTGAAGTATAGCACACAGTGCCTTTCACGCTAATGGGCTTGTATCACAGATGTGGTATGACGTTTGTCTTCGGGTCAGGCCGCCATGCGCACCTTGTGCCAGTAGCGGTACATGCCATCTCCGGCCATACTGGTCGGGTTGGCCAATTCATAAGTCTTCAGCACTTCCTCGTCTGCACCCATTTCCAGCGCAAATGCAACCTGCCAGGCCACTGCCTGAGAACGCAATTCTTCAATTGATGGATGAGAGGGCATAACGGTTTCCAGCCAGCGCTCGGCCGAATCCAATGCCCGCCGGACAACCTGCAAGTGAAAATCCGGGTCGTCAAAAACCCCAAAGTGGGTCGGCGCAATTCGGCGGAATCCCAGCCCTTGCAGTCTCTCCACGCTTGCCCGCCAGCGGGGAAAGTGCAATTCTGGCGGCACAAACGGCATGCTCACGTAACGAAAACCGGGCATGCGAATGCCGGCAATATCTCCGCTGAAGCAAATATCATCGAGCAGGTAGCAGTTATGATGTTCGGCGTGACCCGGTGTCTCGATCACGCGAAATGTCAGGCCGCCAGCCTCAATCGTCATATCATCTTGGGTCTGTAACAATTTTTCTGTTGGGACAGGCAAGAACTCGCCCCACAACTGATCCATCCGGTCGCCGTAAATGCGCGTGGCGCTGGCAAGCAGTTTTTCCGGGTTGAGCATGTGCGGCGCGCCGTTGGGATGAACACAGATGAGCGCGCCTTGCCGGGCAAACCAACCCGCTGCGCCGGCGTGATCCAGATGGATATGTGTTAGCAAAACATGGGTGACATCAGCAGGAGAATACCCATGCACCTGTAAACCGGCTTGAACAGCGGGTAAGGTGGAACCGGGGCCAGTTTCGACCAGGACCACCCCGTCGCGATGCGGGATGAGATAAACACCAATGGCCTGAGCGCGGCCCTGAAAGTTTAAGTCTAGAGCGTGAACGATTGGGGAAGCCATGTCGAACGAATCTCCTGAGTAGAAAATTGGGATGAAAATGCTGTCAGTACCTGAGCCAGGTCAGTCCCACAATAAATTTTACAGGTGGGGATGCCATGTTCAAACAGAGAAGCGGCTAACTCCTCCCCACCTTTATACCCCCCAAACGATTCTGAAATCAGTAAGATAACAATTGGCCGCAGATTACGCCGTTGAAGGTCTTCTACAGCCAACAAGAAATCAGAACGGACAGAGGGGGTAATCAAAATAGCACTACTCCCCTGAGGTAGTTGTTTGCTCTGCGTGGAGATCACACTTGCCAGAGGCAGGTCACCTTTGGGTTCAAGAAAGGCTAAGGTCTCCAGTATTTTACTCTCCTGCCGCAAACTGCGTTCGGCTGGCAAGACGGTGCGCACCTGTCCGGCAGCAATAAAACCCACCGACCGGCGTTGCTGGATGAAATAATGCGCCAGTGAAGCGGCAATACTGACCGCATACTCAAAGGAAGAAGGCGGCAGAACAAAGGTGGGTTTGCGGCCAAACAACCAGTTGGCATCGGCGACAGATGCTGGCGAAGTAGTTTCTGGCTCTTTCTCGCTGTGAACGCGCCCCTGCGCATCCAGAAAAAGCCAGACCTCGGCCTGCGGGTCTTGTTCAAATTCCTTAACCATCAACTGATTATGTCGGACGCTGGTTGGCCAGTGAATGCGCTTTAGCGGGTCGCCAGGGACGTATTCGCGCACACCGGCGGCGTGTGGGGTGAGATCCAGGGCCCTGCGGCGGATGGCTTTACCGCCGGGGAGCAGACCAGGCGGCGATAAGAAGGCCTCTAACTCGTAAATCATGGGCAAGACCACCAGCGAATCGGTAGCCGGAATTACCTTGTGCGTCCGAAACAGGCCAAATGGGTCGCCAGAGGTCAAAAGCGTCGGTCCTAAGGAAAATCCGCCGCGCCGCGTCAGCCAGGTGCGGGCTACATAAGAGCGTTTCTGCCGTCCGCCAAGGCTGGTCAAGACCTTGGAGCCGGAAGCCCCAGGGAGAGAAGTTTGATTGAAAACTTCCAACCACAGCACCATCAAACGGCCCGAGTTAGTTACCTCAAAATGCTCTTCAAAGATGTCGCCCACACTGCCGCGCAAAGAGCGCGCTTTGCGGCTGAGGCCTATCTGCTGCAAGGATAAGCGAGTCCACATCCAGGAGATTGCCGTCAAGAAGAGCGCCGTGTAAAGCAAAGGGGGATACACCGGCCCATAACTCACCAGCGTACCGATCAGGCCCACAACAAACAGAACGACAATCAGGATGCGGCCGCTTTTCATTCGCGTTTCACTTCGTCTTGGGCTTGATAACTGCCGCCGGGTACAGGGGTGGCGTAAACCGTTTCCTGCACAATGCGGTCGGCGCTCAATTCCCGTAAGCGCCCTGCCGGCCCAACAATAATCCGGTGCGCCAACACCGGCGCTGCCATCGCCTTAACGTCATCCGGCAAAACGTAGTCGCGCCCAAGTAGGGCGGCGCGTGCCTGTCCGGTGCGAAAAAGCGCCAGGCTACCACGCGGGCTGGCACCAAGATAGACATCTCCACTTTGACGCGTCCGGCCGGTTAAGTCAACAATGTAGCGTTTGACCGCTGGTGAGACATATACATCTTTGATGGCTTTGGTCGCTGCTAATACGTCTCCTACCGGCACTGTCGTTTCCAACGAATCGATAGGATGGGCAAATTGTTGTTCGGCAAGGATTCTTATTTCATCGGAGGGGCTGGGATAGCCCAGCCGCACACGCAGGAGAAAGCGATCCAATTGGGCTTCGGGCAAAGGAAACGTCCCCTCATATTCGATGGGGTTTTGGGTCGCGAGCACCAGGAAGGGCTGAGGCAGCAGATGTGTTGTGCCGTCTACGGTCACCTGACGTTCCTCCATCGCCTCCAACAAAGCAGCCTGCGTTTTGGGTGTTGCGCGGTTGATTTCATCTGCCAGCACAATCTGCCCAAAAATCGGGCCTGGGCGAAATTCAAACTGACGTTTCTCCTGGTTGAAAATAGAAACACCGGTCACATCGCTGGGAAGCATATCGGGCGTGAATTGAATACGACTGAATTCTCCACCTACTGTTCTGGCCAAAGCGCGTGCCAGCATTGTCTTGCCCACGCCAGGGACATCCTCAATCAACACATGTCCTTCGCACAGCAAACTGATGACGATCAGTTCCAACACGTTACGCTTTCCAACAATCACCTTCTCTAGATTGGCAATGATACGCTCCCCAAGAGTTTTGACATCCGTCATGGTCATTTCCTTTCAAAACAAATTGTATTCCCAAGTTGGAGTATAATCATGTCTGTGCCTCTGTAGCTCAATGGATAGAGCACTTGACTTCGGATCAAGGGGCTGCGGGTTCGAATCCTGCCAGAGGCGCCTTGTATTTAAAAAGCGGGAGATACCTCAAGTCTGACGAAAATCTTCAATCACACGCAAGAAGGCATCTACCACAGCGGGGTCAAATTGCTTGCCTGCTTGTTCGCGAATATAGCGCAAGGCATCTTTCTCACTCCAGGCCAGACGCTGCGGGCGGTCGGTACAGAGCGCATCCCAGGTATCTACCACGGCAAAGATGCGGGCCTCAATGGGAATCTCTTCGCCCTTTAAGCCGCGCGGATAGCCGCTCCCATCCCAGCGTTCATGATGGCAGTAAGGGATATTGAGGGCAGGATGGAGATAAACAACAGGGAAAAGCATTTCATAAGCACGGCGAGGATGCTCCCGCATGATTTTCCATTCTTCTTCGGTCAGCGGGCCGGGTTTAAGCAAGATGCTATCTGGAATAGACAATTGGCCGATATCATGCAACAGCGCGCCGCGATAGATGTGTGGCAGCAGGCTTTCATCAAGTTCCATCTCGCGCGCCAGCCGCAAGCAAAGGTCCGTCAACCGTTGAGCATGGCCAGCCGGTTCTCTCTCGCGCAAATCTAATGCCCGCGACCAGACCTCAATCGAGGTGTCGTAAGCCACAATTAAGTCTGTGTAAGAACGCTGAAGTTGCGTAAACATGTAAGAGTCATCTATGGCCACAGCAGCCTGTCGAGCCAATGTCTCCAAGAAGTCTGGCCACTCTGAATCGGCTTCAAAACGCTTGCGATAATAAAGTTCCAGAACGCCTCTGACTTGACCTTTGGCCAAAAGAGGCACAGCATAATAGGTGACAAATCGCTCCCCGGCGATTCGCTCTGGCCGTGCAGGGGCCGCGCCTGGTTCATTCAGGTCAATGACGCCAATCAGCGTTTGTTCCAAAACCGCCTTGCCGGCATAATCTTCCCCCATCCGCAGATAGGTACGCTCAATCCCGCGTCCTAAAAAGCCACGTCCGGCCGCATATTCCAAAGTCTGTAGATGTGGATCAAGCAAGAGAACAGCAGCAGCATCTACCTTCAATTGGACGGTAATTTGCTCCAACAAAACGTTAAGCGTTACACTCAACTCAAGGCTGGAAGCAATGGCCGTCTCAATCGTCCGCAAGGCGGTCAAACGCTGCAAGCGCCGTTCGGTTTGCTCAAGCAGGCGGGCATGTTCCAGCATCAAGCCGGCTCGCGAGGCAAACATGAACATCAGGCGTTCATCGGCAGCATCAAAAGCAGCCAGGTTGGCACTCTGCAAATCCAAAGCGCCAATCACCCGTCCGTTGACTTCAAGCGGGACGCACAACTCGGAGCGCGCGGCAAGCCAGCCGACTTTATAGTCCGGGTCTTCCAAGACATTCGGCACATTTGAAATCTGTCCTGTACGGACAGTGCGAGGGATGATGCCGCTGCCATGCAAATATAACTTATTAAGCCGCATTTGACCGGAAAACGTGCCGGCAAGCGCCAAACGTTTCAGTTCTTTTGTCTCCTCATCCAAAAGCCACAGGCTACAATTAGCATGTTGAAAATCTGAAACCACTGTAGATGCAATCGTCTGAGCCAGGGTGGCTACATCAAGTGAAATAGAGGCTATCAAAGTGCCAGTAGCGTGGTAAAGGCGTTCCAGTTCCCGATTGGCGCGACGGATTTCAGTGAACAAACGCATGTTATAAATGGCACCTGCCGCCTGACCAGCAAACAGATAAAGCAAGTGCATGTCTTCTTCTGTAAACCGCCGCTCCACTGCCCCCAGCATGCTTACCGCCAGGACGCCAATTAATTCTCCGCCATAAAGCATTGGCACCTGAAGCGTAGGGCCAAATGGCACATCTTTCCATTTCTCAGAACGGTATTCCCAGCTAGAATAATCCTCCAAAATCATTGGCCTGCGCGTCAAGGCGACCTGTCCGGCCAAGCCCTCTCCCATTTTCATTCGCAATCCTGGCTTGACATCTGCGCCAACAAACAGGCTCAACTCCAGTGCGTCAACACTGGAATCGTATAAAAACAGGGATGCGCTCGGCACATCCAGCAAGCGCATTGCATGGTCTAAAATGCTTTTTAAAAGGGAATCTATTTCGTGTTGATTTGTCAAATCAAGAGCGATATCATATAAAACCGAAAATTCATCGGCGCGCTTCTCAAGATCACTAAACAAGTGCACTTTTTCAAGGCCGATGGCCGCCTGTCCGGCCAGCAATTTGAGCAAATCCGCCTGTTCGCTACCCCACTCGCGCTTGCGGGTATCAAACACCATCAATACGCCTTTTATATTCATACTGTTTACGCCAAAAGGCGCCATGACCAGCGCGGCAATTTCTTCGCGTTCTTTAAATTCTGGCATCCAAATGGGAGCATCTTCCAGAGAACCAAAGGCTACTGCGTCAAAATCCTGTCGAAAGAGTTTCCCTTCCTTCAAACCCTCAACCTCGGTCATCATAGAGACAACATCTTTCAACCCAAAATGAGCATCCAGATGAAATTTTTCATCGTGCATAGAAAGAAGCAGGGCTTTGGGAGCATCTAGCAACATGGCTGCACTGCGGCACACCAGTTCGCTGATTTCTTCTGGCCGACTGGTGTGCAGGATGGCGCGGTCTATCTCAGCCAGAGACTGCAAGGCTTGAATGCGCCGCCAAAGAGCCTGTTCGGCCTGCTTTTGCTCAGAGACATCTGTAATCACGCCTTCAAAATAGGCAATTTGCCCATCATCTCCATAAACAGCACGGGCGTGATTCAGGCAGGTGAGTTCCCTGCCGTCCAGGCGGCGCAAAACAATCTCGTAGCCGCGCAGGTAACCCTGGCTGGAAAGGGCAGCCTGCACGGGTGGATAGGTTCTGGGATCAGCATAAAGGTCTTGCCAGTTTTTTTCAATGATTGCCGATGGAGACGGGTAACCCAGCATATCTGCAAAAGCCGGGTTAACCGCTAGTAACTGCCCATCAAGCGAACTACGGTAAATTCCATCGGGGACATGCTCAAACAGCGTGCGATAATTCTCCTCCGATTTTTGCAGGGCAAGTTCCATCTGCTTGCGCTGTGTGATATCTTCCACCGTCCCTTCGTAATAGAGCGCCTGACCATCCGGCAAGCGGACGACACGCGCGCTTTCTCGAACATGAATCGGGGTCCCATCACGCTTCTTCCACACTGCCTCCCAGCCAAGCAGTTGATCCCTCGCTTCCAGGGCCAATCGAAATGCGCGCCGGGTTTCGGCATTCTCACCCTCTTCAAGATTCAGTTGCGCCATTTCATCAAAAGAGTCGTAACCCAGCATTTTGACAAGCGTTGGGTTGGCCATCAGAATCCGGCCATCTGGCAGCGTGCGGTACAGGCCAATTGTGGCATTCTCAAACAGACTGCGAAAGCGCCCTTCGCTCTCGCGCAAGGCTTCTTCGGTTTGTTTGCGCTTGATTGCCATAGCCACTTGGCGGGAAACAAATTCCAGCAAACGCAAATCACGTTGGGTGTAGGCCTGTGCATCGTGGTAATGCTGAACCGCCATAACGCCTATTGTTTTGTCATCCACAATCAAAGGCACACCCATCCAGATGGGGGATGGCGTACCTACCAGTTCAATTTCGCCACTGGCAAGCAAACGCTCTTTTGTTGCTACATCACAAAACAAAGGTTTGCCCGAACGAATGACATACTCTGTCAGCCCCTTGCCCAAAGGTACAACCTGAGGATAGTCTTCATCTGCCTCATCTACAGTATAGGGAAAAGATATGCTTTTTTGGGCTTCGTCGTAGAGTGCAATATAAAAGTTTCGGGCAGGCATTGCTGTACAAATTATTTCATGTACCGCTGCATACAGTTGCTCCAGGTTCTCAGCACGATCGGCAGCCTGAGCAATCCGATAGACCGCATCCTGCAAAACTTCGGCCTGCTTTTGTTCTGTAAGGTCGTGCGCAATCAGTTGCATTGCCGGTTTGCCCGAAATAGTAAGAGGCATTGTTGCAACTGCCAAAGCAAGCGGCAGACCATCCAAGCGATTGAGTGTGTATTCTGTAAAAGATAAAGGCAAATTACTGTGTAGTGCAGTCTGTAAGTCTGCTGGCAATAAGTTTATCAACACCTGCCCAAGGAGGTCAGAGGCGGAGGCTGCACCAAACAATTGCGCCATCTGGGCATTGACAAATACAATTTCACCGTCGCAGTGCAAAGCAACAGCATCTGGGAAATTGTCCATCCATTGGCGATATCTCTCAAAGTCGCCACCCGAAGAGAAAGATAAAGTATCAGGCATATTCATTTGCAAATTACACCCTCCCCATTATAATATGCATCGCCCGACAAAAGCATGCAAACTGATGGTATTGAGAACGTCCCGAAGGTTGGCTCAAAGACCTTCGGGACGTTTCCCAGGCAAGCAATTGCAATAAAGGACAATATGCCCGAAAAACGTTCACCCTTACACGTGTGGAGCACACTGCTGTTTGCAACCGGCGTATTTATTGGTATTTTGTTTGTGGCCAGCGCTACGTGGGCAGACTATGAGGCATCCCTCTTTGATGCCGATAACGGCGCAGATGCCATTTTGTGGAATTTAACTTGCCCGGTCATGATTGCCCCCAACGAAAGAGGGTTTGCCCAGGCGGTGATTAAAAACGACCTTCCCAGACAAAAGATTCGACGGGTGCAAACACACATTAGTGCCGGGTTTGTGACCCTGATGGATGAATACCTGGAAACATTAGACCTTGCGCCTGGTGAGGCACGCAGTCTTAGATGGGAATTTGGGGCTGAGAACGCGGCCTGGAAACGGTTTGTGCTGGTGCGAGTTACCCTCTTTGGCAGTTATCCATCCCCGGCGCAAACAGGTTCTTGCGGTATTCAGGTCATTGATTTTTTTGGCCTGCCCGGCAAATGGATTACATTTCTGGCATGCTTCTTCAGTTGGGGATTCATCCTTGCAGGCGTTTTGCTGCGCAAGCGCAATCAAATCCAGGCCAGGCAGCCAGAGTCGTATGGTCTGATGTTTGCTTTTAGTGGTCTGCTGCTGGCAGGCATGCTTTCTGTTTTGGCGGGTCTCTGGCTGGTGGGCATACTGAGCATACTTGGCACTTTTTTGCTAGGTTTAGTGACAACCGCTCAAGCCATCAACACCAGGCCATCTGGCGCCTAATTTTCTGAAACAGGCTGGCCTGTCCAGATCGGTATCGTAAAGTGGAAAGTGCTGCCCCGGTCATTGCCAGCACTTTCGGCCCAAATGCAGCCACCATGCGCTTCAACAAGATGGCGTGCTATCGTCAAGCCAATCCCTGAGCCGCCCTGTTGCCGCGAACGGGATTTGTCCACACGGTAAAAACGGTCAAAAACGTGCGGCAAGTGTTCTGGAGGAATGCCTGCACCGGTATCCTGCACCGAAATTTGCACCTGTCCATTCACCAGGCGGGATGAAATTGTGATGGCGCCTCCTTCGGGAGTATATTGAACTGCATTGCCGAGTAAGTTGGTCAGGATTTGAATCAGGCGATCTTCATCGGCCAGAAGCGGCGGCAGATCGGCTGGCAGGCTAAGGGTCAGGTTGAGCCGTTTGTTTTCCAGAGCAAGGCGAAAGCGCTTGGAAACCGTTTGAAGGACATCCGTCAGAATCACCGGGCGAAGAGTCAACTCGTAAGCACCACTTTCGACCCGGCTGAGTTCCTGCAAATCATCTACCAGACGCGCCAGACGAATAGCCTCGCGGTGGATTTGTCGAAAGGTCTCTTCGCCTGCAGGCAGAACGCCATCCAACAAGCCTTCGGCCGATCCCTGAATGGCCGTCAGCGGCGTACGCAGTTCATGGGCAATGTCGCCAATCAGGCGGCGGCGCATGGATTCAACCTGCTCTAACTCAGCGGCCATGCGGTTGAAACTTTGTGCCAGTTGACCGAGTTCATCTTCGCTGTTCACCAGAACACGTTCATCATAATGACCGGCGGCAATACGTTGTGAAGCCGCTTGTAACGCCTGAACCGGAGCAATAACGCTGCGGGTCAGCACTATGCTGACAACCAACGCCGCTGCCAAAGCCGCGGCTGCAGCCAGGGTCAGGGCCTCAATAAAAGAGGCGCGAAAGTTATTGTACAACGTGAGCATCATCCCGCCTTGGGGCGCTCCATGCCCCAAGGCGCGTCCCATCCCCGGCATAAGCACGCCACCTTGGCCTTCCAAGGCCTGGCTCATGGCAGCCATATGACGGTTGAAAGCGCGTGGCAAACTGGCAGTTGTCGTCAGTCCCAGCACCAGCGCGCCCGCCAGGATAACCGCCAGATAAGAAAGAAAAATTTTTACACCCAACCGGCGGTGAATGAAATCAAACATGCAAGAATCTCCTACAAAGGGACATCTTCAAAACGATACCCTACTCCGCGTACGGTTGTAATCAGGTCGCTGCGCCCCAATTTTTGGCGGATATGTCCAAGATGTACGTCTACTACACGCAATTCGCCATAGTAGTTGGTGCCCCACACCTTTTCCAGCAATTGTTCACGTGTCAACACGCGGCCGCGTTGCTCGGCCAGGGCTCGCAGGAGGTCAAATTCAATGGCCGTCAGGTTCACCACCTGGTCATCCACGCTCACCGTGCGGGCGCCGGTATCTATGCGGACATGGGCAAAAGAGAGGATTTCCGGCGCAGCCGACGCGCCCAATTGAATACGCCGCAAGGCCGCCTTGACCCGCGCCGTGAGTTCGCGCGGGCTAAAGGGTTTGGTCACATAATCATCAGCGCCTACCGAAAGGCCTACAATTTTATCTGTCTCCTCAGTGCGCGCCGTCAGCAAAATAATATAAACGTCCGATTCGCGCCGCAAACGCGTCAAAATTTCCAGCCCGTCCATGCCGGGCAGCATCAGGTCAAGGATGATCAAGTCTGGTTTATAAGCGCGCGCGGCTTTCAGCCCAGAAGGCCCATCGACTGCCGTATAGACATCATACCCATCGGCTTTAAGGTACGAAGAGACCAGATTGATAATACTGGGTTCGTCATCTACAATAAGAATTTTTGCGCTTGACATGCTGCCTCTTTGCTATTGTAACAAAAGTGACAGGGAATAGATAAAGATTTCTTAAAGGTCGAGGCATAAGATATCGTGTCCACATAGAAGTCGTTACATTGTAGGTTACGTTTGAAACGTGACCTACTACCAGTAACAAAAGATGCAGCCGGCTTGACGAGAGAACACCTTACAAGTATAGTTGCTCAAACTTACATTGAGGAACACAATGACATTGAGAATTGAACGCAAGTGGTGGGTGTTGGTTGCGATCGGCACAGGTTCGTTCATGGCTGCATTGGACGGCAGCGTGGTCAATACCGTTCTGCCCGTCATCCAGCAGTCTTTCCAAAGTCAGGTAGCCGCAATAGAGTGGGTGGTAACCGTTTACCTGCTGGTACTAAGCGGGCTGCTGTTAACTTTTGGCCGTCTGGGCGACCTGCGCGGCCATAAGTCAGTTTACATTTGGGGATTTGGCATTTTTGTCCTTGGTTCGGCGTTATGCGGTGCCGCTGTCTCTATTGAAATGCTGGTTGCTTCGCGCGCCTTGCAAGCCGTTGGCGCGGCCATGCTTGCCTCGAATGCGCCTGCTATCCTGACCGGCAACTTTCCCGGCAAACAGCGCGGTCAAGCGCTGGGCATGCAAGCCACAATGACCTACCTTGGGTTGACGGTAGGGCCTTCACTGGGCGGTTGGCTGGCAAATTCCCTGGGGTGGCGCAGCATCTTCTACATCAACCTCCCTGTCGGCGCTCTGGCCTTGACGCTGGGCCTGATCTTCATCCCCAGGCAGCCTCCTGCCGAAGCGCATCAAAGTTTTGATCTGGCCGGGGCGTTCACTTTCCTGACGGGGTTGGTCAGCCTCTTGCTGGCGCTCAACAAAGGCGCTGAATGGGGTTGGTCTTCACCGCTCATTTTGCTCCTGTTTCTGGCTGCCGGAACGTTTCTCATTACTTTCATTACCATTGAACGGCATACAACCGCCCCCATGCTAGACTTGAGTCTATTCCGGCATCCCCTCTTTTCTGCTTCAGTAGCAAATGCCATCCTGAATTACATCTGCCTGTACACCATCACCTTCCTCCTGCCCTTTTACTTGATTCAGGGGCGCGGACTAAACCCTGCTCAGGCTGGCTTGCTTCTCACAGCCCAGCCGATTCTGATGGCAATTACAGCCCCCATCAGCGGCACGCTTTCTGATCGGATTGGCTCGCGCCTGCCAGGCATGGTCGGTATGGCAATTCTCAGCCTGGGATTGATCCTGCTCTCTCGCCTGGAATCTACAACCCCGCTATGGCATGTTGCACTAGGACTCACCATTGCCGGAATCGGCACTGGTATCTTCATCTCCCCCAACAACAGCGCTCTGATGGGTTCAGCGCCGCGCGCCCGGCAGGGCATTGCTGCCGGTGTACTGGCAGCCAGCCGTAATGTTGGCATGGTGCTGGGTGTGGGTCTGGCAGGGGCTCTCCTCACCAGCCGGCTGAATCATGCCATACCAGCCACCCTTTTTGAGGGGATAAGCGCCGGCCTGCTGACGGCTGCCGGCATTGCCCTGTTGGGAGTGGTCATCGCGGCCACAAAGGAAAAGGGAAGTTGATATATAATGCACTATAGAAACGAAAACTGGCACCAAAAATCTGAACGGCTTTATGACGCCGCCAAACTCGAACCAGAGAAAGAAAGGCAAACCACATGCCCGATGAACAACTTGTTACTTTAGCCCGCCGAAAGATCGCCATGCTGATTGACGGCGATAACGCCCAATCCAGCCTCTTGCCGCAAATGCTGGTTGAGGCTGGAAAATACGGCCTGGTAACCGTGCGGCGCATCTACGGCGACTGGACAACCTCCAGCATGAATTCATGGAAAGAGATTCTCAACTACCATGCTATCCAGCCGGTTCAGCAATTCCGTTACACAATAGGGAAAAACGCCACCGACAGCGCCATGATTATTGACGCAATGGATATCCTGCACTCCGGTGTCGTTAATGGCTTTTGCCTGGTCTCCAGCGACAGCGATTACACCCGCCTGGCTACCCGCATCCGCGAATCGGGCGTGTTTGTCATGGGCATTGGCGACAAGAAAACACCCAAACCCTTCGTCAACGCCTGCGACGTGTTCGTGTACACATCCAACCTGGTATCTGAGCAAAAATCAACACGTCCTGCCGGGGGAAAACAGGCTGTGCGCCGCAAACCGGCCCCGCCAGCCGCTGCCACAGCCACAACGCCTGCTGCGCCGCTTGCTGTCCCTCCACTGGAGGCAGAAACGGAAAACGACCCCACCCCTCTGCTGCGCCAAGCCTATGATATTGCAGAGCAAGAGGACGGTTGGGCACGCCTGGACATGATGGGGAACGCCCTGTATCAACTTGACCCCGGTTTTGACCCGCGCACCTATGGGCATCGTCAACTCTCCCGCCTGATTGCCAGTTACAAAGACTTGTTCGAAATGCGAACGCAAGAAACCGACGGCTCAACGCTGTTTTACGTAAGGATGAAAGAGTAACGCCATTGCCGTTGCAAAGAGGATACACAGAGCAGGTCACGCTTGAAACGTGACCCGCTCCGATCAAGTGCTCACCAGGCAAGAGGACTATTGCCGCTCTATCTCGTTTTTGATGAGATCAAGAAACACATCTACCACACGGGGATCAAAGTGTTTTCCGGCCTGCTCAGAGATGTAGGCTAAGGCTTGTTCATGGGACCAGGCAGCGCGGTAGGGGCGGTCGGAAGTGAGCGCATCCCACACATCCACAACGGCAAATATGCGCGCCGCCAATGGAATTTGTTCACCTTTCAGGCCGCGCGGGTAGCCTGTGCCATCCCATTTCTCGTGGTGACAGTAAGGAATATCTAGCGCCGGTTTCAAGAAGGGAATGGGAGAGAGCATCTTGTAAGCATAGAGCGGGTGCTGGCGCATGATATTCCATTCCTCTGCCGTCAGCGAGGCGGGCTTAAGCAAAACACTATCCGGAACGCCCATTTTCCCAATGTCGTGTAACAACGCGCCGCGGCGGATATGTACCAAATCGGCCTCGGGAATGCCCATTTGCCGCGCCAGGCGCAGGGTCAGATCGGTGACCCGCCGCGTGTGACCTTCGGTTTCTTTGTCGCGCAGGTCTAAAGCATTTGACCAGCCTTCAATGGTCGCATCATACGCCAGGATAAGTTCCAGGTTGGCACGTTGGAGATTATCAAACAAAGTCGCATTGTCAATGGCAACTGCGGCCTGACCCGCCAGAGTTTCAATAAAACCCATCCATTCTGTATTCGTGTCAAGCGGAGAACGAGAAAAGGCCTCCAGCAAACCTTTGATCTCTCCTTTTGCTATCAGCGGATAGGCAACATAAGCACTGTACTCCGAGGCCCAGGGCTGTAAAGCGATATCCTCGCCTGCCGAGCGCAGGTCGGGGATGATTACAGGTTTGTGTCCAAGAAGAAGGCGATTCATGGGTTCGCCTTGCAGGCGCGGCGGCGAGGCAATTACCGGCATCCTGGAAAAACCACGCCCAACAGCAAATTCAAATTTCTGCAAAGAGGCATTGAATAGATACAATGCTGCCACATCTACCCCCAAATACTCAAGAACGTGCTGCAGCGTGATATTCAGCGTCAGGTTTAAGTCCAGGCTGGACGAGATGGCAACGTCCGTTGTATGCAGAGCAGAGACAAAGTTTAACTGCCGCTGTGTCTCGGCAAACAAGCGGGCATTTTGAATGGACAGGCCGATTTGATTGGCCATCATGCTCAGCAATTCCACATCCTGTGTACTGTAAGCCATGGGCAGATAACTTTGCAACTCCAGGAGGCCAATTACCCGGTCTTTGACCAGCATAGGAAGGTAAACAGCCGATTCTGGCACATCTTGGTTATCAATCACCATTGCCTTCCCCTTTTTTGCCAAGCGCGCCAGGTCGGCCTGAATCACCGGCTGGCGCAGAGCAATGGCTCGGGAGCGCCCGGCAATCGTATTCTCTGGGTCATAGCGCAGCGGGGGAAAACGGGAAACATCTACTTCCTGACTATCGCTGATGACAAAAGCCGCGCGGATGAGTTGCTTATCTTCATCAAACAGGGAAATTCCAAAATTGGGACAATCTACAATTTCCGACAGGTAATTGTAAGTAAGGCGATAAGTCTCTTCGATATCTAAGGTAGCAGCCAAAGCGCGGCCAAGGGCATTGACCTTGAGTAAACGCTCAGCATTGTGCCGGGTTTGCTCATACAATGCAGCGCGGCGGATGGCATTCCCAGCCATATCGGCAATGGCCGTCAAAAGCCGTTTTTCGTTCTCGCTAAAAGCATGGCGGCTGGCATACCAGACATGCAGAACACCCACCACCTGATCTTCTGCCTGTAAAGGCAAGGAAACACCACCGCAGAGAGGTTCCAGCATAGGCATTTCCTGTGGCGGGACACGTGTCAGCGGATCGGTACGCCAATCTTCTGTGACGTAGATGTTGCCGCTGGCACCCACGTATCCTGTCACGCCATCGCCGGGCGGATGGCGTAATTCAGAAGGCGGCAGAATCCAATTTCCGGCAGGATCCATCCAACCCCGAGAGACCCACTCTCCTGTGGATTCTTCTAAGAGATAAATGGAGCCAGCATTTGCGCCAATCGCTTGCACTGCGCAGCGGACAAAAATCGGCACCATCTCTTCTGTCGTGTGTGCCTGACGCAAAGCAGCAGAGACATTCTGCAGTGTTTCCAGTTCCTGCAAGCGCCGCAGGGTTTCTTCGAACAGGCGGGCATTCTCGATGGCGACCGCGGCTGTATTCGCAATCAGCCCGGTCAGTTCTACATCCGCGTCGCTGAAACGCTCTTCCACTGGGCTTTGGACGATGATCAGACCAACAACCTTGCCTTGGGTGAGCATGGGGACATACATGGACGAGCGGCGCGGCGGCCCTCCCTGGCCTACAGCCACATGGACGCGTGCTTTCTTGAGTTGTTCCTGGAAGTGATTGATCACCACCGGCTGGCGGCTGCGGATAGCGCGGCTCTGCGTCCCCTCGCCAGGCGGGGCCAGGGGAATGGCCGGAAGGGAAGAGACATCCTGAACGGCATCGTCGGTGTAGCAATAGGCCGGGGTAATGAGTTGTTTCTCGTTGTCGAACAAATTGATCATCACGCCGGAGATTTCGGGCAGCAAGGCATAGATGGACCGGCGCACTTGTTCGTAGATGGCCGCCAGGTCAAAAGTCTCGGCTAAGCCGCGTCCCATGGCCTGGATGGCTTTGAGATTCTCAGCATGCTGGCGTTCGGCCTCGAACAAACGGGCGCTTTCGATGGCCGGGGCGGCGTAGCCAGCCAGCATTTCGAGCAGCACTTGGTCTTCTTCGCTGTAAGCATTCGGCTCGTAACTCTGCACCGACATGGCGCCAATGACGCGCTCGCCGACGCGCAGGGGGACGGCCAGGTAGGCGCGCGAGGGCCGCTCGCTGCCGTAGTGGACAGGCGTCGGCGCGCCCGGTTCGTTCAAAGCGTCGCCGATACGCAAGGGGGCGTTGGTGCGGATGACGTGGCCGGAAATACCCTGCTGAATGGAGGCGCGCACCGGCGGACAGCGCTGGCCCTCGTCAATCAGGTACTCGCCGACGAATTCCCCTCTGGCTTCATCGTGGATGGCGATGGTGAAGTTGTCGGCAGGCATCAGTTGACAGGCGGCGCGGTAGATCGAGGCGTACAAATCGTCCAGGCTGCGGGCATTCAGAGCGATTTCACTGCTGGCGCTATGCAGGATGGCCTGCCGTTCAGCATCGCGGGTAGCCTGCTGGTACAGGCGGGCGTTCTCGATGGCGACCGCGGCCTGGGCGGCGAGCGTCTCCAGCAGACGGGCGTCGGCTGCGGAGAAGGCTTGCGGCTGTTCGCTTTCCACGGCGATCACACCGATGACGTTCTCGCCGACTTTGAGCGGCGTGTACAGGCCGGAGCGAATCGCCGCGTAGGTCTCGGTATATTCTGGAAAATCATGCACGTGGCTGGCGAGAATCGTCTCGCCGCGGCGGGCGGCCAGGCCGCTCAGCCCCTGATCCATGCTGCTGACCAACGCCTGGAAATGACGGCCGATCGTCTCTTCCTCTTCGGGTTTCATCCCGGCCTGATGGAAGGCGACCAGTTCCAGGTCTCGGCTTTCGCCGCGCCGCAGGCGGATCGAGACGTGGTGCCAGGCCAGTTTTTCTCTCATCACTTCAAGCATTTTGTGGGCGATTTCCCTGGGCTCCAACAAACGGCTGAGATTCGGGCTGTTCTCGTAAAGCATTTCCAGTTCGGCAACCCGCTGGCGGGTCTCCTCGTACAGGCGCGCCTTGCCCACGGCGAGGGCTGCCTGGTGGGCGAAGAGCGTCAGCAGGTGGAGATCCTCCTGGCTGAATTTGCGCTCCGAGTCGCCGAGTTCGGCCACAGACAAGACGCCGATCAACGTCTGTTGATACAGCATGGGCGCCTGGATGACGGCGCGGAAGGGAATGTCCTTGTACTGTGGGGCGCGGCCCTCCCAGGTGTGGTAATCATCCACGATGAGCGGCTGGCCGCTTTGGGCGACGCGCCCGGCCATGCCTTGGCCCAAGGACAGGCGGCTGCCGGTGGGGATCAGGGGGGTCGTAGAAATGGTTAATTCCAGGTCGCCGCGCTGGGGATCGTACAGGTACACATTCCCGCTGGCGGCGTGGAGCAGCGAGCAGGCATGTTGCGTAATGCTGTGCAGGATGGGCAACAACTCAGATTGGGCGGCCAGGTCGCGCGCCGTTTCGTACAAAGCGGCAAATTCCTCGGCCCGGCGGCGGACTTCGGCCTCGGCGCGAGTGCGCTCGGCCAGTTCTTTCTGGGCCGCCTGGTACAGGCGCGCCTTCTGGAGGGCGGTGGCGGCCTGGGCGGCAAAGGCGTTCAGGAGCGGCAATTGACCATCGAAAGCGTTCGGTTTTGTGCTGTGCAGGTAGAGGACGCCGACGACGCGTTCCTCCACCACCAGCGGCAGTCCGGCCAGCGATTGGATGCCCTTCTGGCGCAGGTAGGGGTTGATGCTGCGCGGCGCGCCCTCGGGCGGCGGCGGGTAGAGGCGCCCATTTTTGCCGAGGCGCTCCACCAGAAGCGGCTGGCGGTTGGCGGCGATCCACTGGGTGAAGCCTTTGCGGCGGGCGCGGCCCTCCAGGGCGGGCAGGCCCAGCAGATTCTCAGCGCTTTCGAGCATTTTGCCGGACTCGTCCAGCAGCACAACGCTGGCGTAGTGCGCGCCGCTGACTTCTCTGGAAAGGGCGACGATTTCGCGGAGTGTGGTGTCCAGGTCGAGCGAGGCGCTGACCGCCTGCGAGGCGCGGCTGAGGGCGGTCAGTTGCGCCAGGCGCTGCTGCAATGCGGCCTCGGCCAGTTTGCGCTCGGTGATGTCCACAACCGAGATCAGGACGCGGGAGAGGTCGTCTTCGTGGCCGGGCATGGCCAGCCATTGGAGGCTGATTTCCAGCCGCTGGCCGTCCAGGGTGTAATTGACGCCTTCCCACTGGAAAGCGGTTTCGCCCTGGGCAATGTGCGTCAGTTCCTCGGCAAAGATAAGGTAACTTTCCTCGCCAAAGACACGGCTCAGGTTCTTGAGCAGGGCTTCTTTGCTGCCGGCGCGGTACAGGCGCAGGGTGGCGCGGTTCACGTCCAGGATGCGCACTTCCTGAGCGCATTGACGCACGAATTCGGGGTATTCGGCGAAGTAGGCGCGGAAATCCTGCACGCCGGCGGCGCGCAGGGCTTCCAGGCGCGTTTTGACCTGGGAGAAATCCTCCTCCCAGAGCGAGACAGGCGAATCCTCGAACAGGCCGCGGTAGCGGGCTTCGCTTTCGAGCAGTTCGCGCTCCCAGCGTTTGCGCTGGCTGATGTCCTGCTTGACGGCGATGAAATGGGTGATCTCGCCGCTTTCGTTCTTGACCGGCGTGATGGTCATCTCCTCGTCGTAGAGCGAGCCGTCCTTGCGGCGGTTGATGAGCGTGCCGCGCCAGACCCTGCCGGAGAGGATAGTATCCCACAGGTCTTTGTAGAAGCGCTGGTCCTGTTTGCCCGATTTGACCAGGTCGCGCGGGTTGCGCCCGAAGACCTCGTCGGGGACCTTGTAGCCGGTCAGGGTGGTGAAGGCCGGGTTGGCCCACTCGATGAATCCCTCGCGGTTGGCGATGACGATGGCGTTGGCCGAGGCCTCCAGGGCAGCGTTTTGCAGCAGAAGTTGCGCTTCGGCCTGCTTTTGGGCGCTGATGTCGTGGACGATGGAATAGAGACAGTCCTTGCCCTTCCAGACAACTTTGCTGCTGAAGACGCTCACCTCGCGGATCGAGCCATCGGCGCGGCGGTGGCGGAATTCGAAATGGATGCGCTGCAGCCGGCGGGCGCGCTCCATCTCCTGTTTGACCTCTTCAGGAGACAGCGTGTTGATTTGCTGGATGCGCATTTGCCGCAGTTCTTCACGCGACCAGCCGTAGTAGGCGGCGGCGGCGTGGTTGGCGTCCACGATGTCGCCGGTATCGGGGTCAATGATGAGTTTGACGGCGGCGTGGTCTTCGAACAGTTTGCGGTAGTCTTCTTCCTGCTGGCGCAGGGACTCTTCCGCTTGCTTGCGCTCGGTGATGTCGAAGGCGGTGCCGATGGCAGCGGGCTTTCCCTGCCATTCGATTCTGCCCGCCGTGAAGTCAATCCAGCGTTCCTCGCCGTCCTTGCGCACGATCTTGAACTCGTAACGCGGGGGGACTGGTTCGCCGCGCTGGCGCGCCAGGCCGCGCTGGCGGACCAGCTCACGAAAATCGGGATGCACCAAGTCCCAAAAGTGCATGGCGAGCAGTTCCTCGGCAGTGTAACCGCTCAATTGCTCGGTGGCGTGATTGACATACATGAATTTCTCGCCAGAATAGACAAAAATGGCGGTGGCGGTGCTTTCAGCCAGCGAGCGGAAGCGCGCCTCGCTCTCGCGCAGGCGGCGGGCGGCGGCGCGCTTTTCCAGGGCGCGCTGCAGGGTGAGCAGCACCTGCGGCATTTCGTAGGGCTTTTGCAGGAAAGAATAGGCCCCGGCATTGACAGCCTCGATGGCCGCCTCCTGCGAGGCGTAGCCGGTCAGGATGATG
>Ga0209381_1000281_pt1 | contig 139144 bp, 108 predicted proteins | sample DewCreD2012metaG_FD_184111 | JGI IMG/M metagenome (GOLD analysis project Ga0209381, IMG submission 184111) | Hot spring sediment bacterial and archeal communities from British Columbia, Canada, to study Microbial Dark Matter (Phase II) - Dewar... ...
ATGGACCTGGGGTCTCCCCCGCCCCCGCCCGCCCCGCCGGAGTGAGGTCCCCCGCCCGAGGGCGGGGCTTCCGGGCGAAGGCAGATGACGGGGACGAAAGGCGAGTCCAGGCTCGGGGACGGGACACCCCCTCTCCCATCCCGGGCGGCACAGGCGTGCCGCCCCTCGCCACCGAATCCGGCGGATGGATCGCCAGGCCCACGCGCGAACCCGATGCGCCGGATTCTTCCGGCGTCGCGTCCCGCGTCTCCCGCGCAACCATCTGCTCGCCGGAAATCAGCCGGTCATCGAAAATCTGCGGCGGCGATCGCCATTGCCTCCTCGAATCGATTTTGCTAGCATCCCTCCCGACCTTCGAGGGGTCATGGAAGGGGAGACCACCGAAGACCGCGAAGACACCGAGACAGCCGATGATGCCGTTTCGGCGCCTCCGGTGTATCCGGTGGCTCCCAAGCAACCGATCGGCGTCTTCCCGCCTTCGCGCTTTCGCTACGGCGGGGCGAGCGGCGGTGAATCCATAAAAGCGGTTTACCCGTCATGAGCTGGGACCGGCTCCGCGACCTCCGCGCCCGATGGACCCGCCGCCACCTCCTCGGTCTCGAGGAGCTCTCCGCGGACGAGATGAAGATCGTCCTCGACGCCGCCGCCCTCTTCAAGGCCATGCCCGAGGAGACCCTTCGCCAGGGCGCGCCGCTGCGCGGCAAGCGCGTTTTCACCCTCTTCCTCGAGTCCTCCACCCGCACCAAGACCTCCTTCGTCCTGGCCGCCCGCCGTCTCGGCGCCGACCTCGTCGATTTCTCCCCCGCCTCCAGTTCCATCATGAAGGGGGAGAGCATCAAGGACACCGCCAGGAACATCGAGGCCATGGGCGTCGACAGCGTCGTCATCCGTCACTCCGCCAGCGGCGCCCCCCTCTACCTTTCCCGGCTCCTGAAGGCCAATGTCCTCAACGGCGGCGACGGCGCCCACGAGCATCCCACCCAGGGCCTTCTCGACATCTTCACCATCCTCGAGGAGAAATCCTCCGTCGCCGGCCTCACCGTCGCCCTCGTCGGCGACATCGCCTTCAGCCGGGTGGCCCGATCCAACATCCACGGCCTGACCCGGCTCGGCGCCCGCGTCATCCTCGTCGCCCCCCCCACCCTGCTCCCCGACGGCGTGGACCGCCTCGGCGTCGCCGTCTCCCACGACTTCGACTCCGTCCTGCCCCGCTGCGACGTCGTCATGTGCCTCCGACTCCAGCTCGAACGCCAGCAGGCGGGCCTCTTCCCCTCCCTGCAGGAATACATGCGCCTCTTCGGGCTCGACGAGGCGCGCATGAAGCGCGCCCGCCCCGACGTCCTCGTCATGCACCCCGGTCCCATGAATCGCGGGATCGAGGTGACCAGCGCCGTGGCCGACGGAGGCCGCTCCGTCATCCTCCGCCAGGTGACCAACGGCATCGCCGTCCGCATGGCCGCGCTTTACCTGCTGGCCGACAAATGACGTGGTTTCTCGGTGTCTTCGGTGGCTGATTGAAACCGTCTCCGGGTCCTCCGCGCCTCCGCGGGTTGCGAGGAAAGTCGAAGCATGAAGCGCCTTGCCGTCCCCGCCTTCGCGCTCCTGTTCGCCGCCGCCGCGGCCGCCGCCCCCGCTCCGCTCCCCCCCCCCGGCCCCGACGGCTGGATCCCGCTCTTCAACGGGAAGGATCTCGCCGGCTGGTCCGGCGACCCCGCCGTCTGGCGCGTCACGGACGGCTGCATCTCCGGCCGGGCCGACAAGGTCGACCAGAACACCTTCCTCATCTTCGAGCATCCCTTCGCCGATTTCGTCCTCGAGCTCGACGGCATGCTCCTCAAGGGTCCCGGCTTCGTCAACAGCGGCGTTCAGTACCGGTCCAAGGTCCTCGACCCCGCGAAGTGGGTCGTCGGCGGCTACCAGGCGGACATGGGCGAGGGCTGGTGGGGCGCCTGTTACGAGGAGCGCGGCCGCGGCGTCCTCTGGAAGCCCTCCGACGCCGCGACGAAGGCGGCCCGCCCCTTCGACGCCTGGAACCGGATCGTCATCGAGGCGACCGGGACGACGATCCGCCAGACCCTCAACGGCGTCCCCGCCGGGGAGCTCGACGATCGGGACGAAGCCAAGCGCGCCGCCTCCGGCGTCGTCGCGCTGCAGTACCACAGCCCCGGCGGCTTTGAGGTCCGCTTCCGCAATATACGGATCCGCCTGACCAAATGACCGGTTCCCCGCGCCGACCCGCGGGGCGAACCGATCCCTGGGTGACTCAACCACGGAGCCCCGCGCTTCCATGCCCACGTTATTGATCAAGAACGCCCGGATCCTCGACCCCGCCCGCGGAATCGACACGGAGGGCGCCCTCCACGTCGTCGACGGCCGGATCGCCGCCGTCGGCGGCCCCGCCCCCGCCGGCGCCGATCAGGTCATCGACGCCAAGGGCCTTCTGGCCGTCCCCGGCCTCGTCGACATGCACGTCCATCTCCGCGACCCCGGTCGCGAGGACAAGGAGACGATCGCCACCGGCGCCGAGGCCGCGGTCGCCGGCGGCTTCACCTCCATCGCCTGCATGCCCAACACAACCCCGCCCCTCGACCAGGAGGCCCTCGTCCACTTCGTCGCCGCCCGCGGCGCCGAGACCGGCCTGGCCCGCGTCTACCCCGTCGCCGCCGTCACCAAGGGGCAGAAGGGCGAGGAGCTCACCGAGATGGCCGCCTGCGTCCGCGGCGGCGCGGTGGCCTTCTCCGACGACGGCTTCCCCGTCCGCAGCTCCGAGATCATGCGCCGCGCCCTCCAGTACGCGCGGATGCTCGATCGCGCGATCCTCCAGCACGCCGAGGATCGCGACCTCACCGCCGGGGGCGTCATGAACGAGGGGCCGGTCGCCACCCGCCTCGGCCTGCGCGGGATGCCCCGCGTGGCCGAGGAGATCGTCGTCGCCCGCGACCTCGCCCTCGTCCGCGCCACCGGCGGCCGCTACCACGTCGCCCACGCCAGCGTCGCCGAGACGGTCGAGCGGATCGCCGCCGCGAAGAAGGCCGGCCTCCGCGTCACCGCCGAGACCGCCCCCCACTACCTGCTCCTGACCGACGAGGCGCTCGCCGGCTACGACCCCGCCTTCAAGATGAACCCGCCGCTGCGCACCGCGCGCGACGTCGAGGCCCTCCGCCAGGGCCTGCGCGACGGCACGATCGACGCCATCGCCTCCGATCACGCCCCCCACACGATCGAGGAGAAGGAGCTCGAGCTCGTCAACGCCCCCTTCGGGGTCGTCGGCCTGGAGACCACGCTCGCGGTCGTCCTCACCGATCTCGTCGCGACCGGACTCCTGCCGCTGGCCCGCGCCATCGACGCCCTCACCGCCCGCCCCGCCGCCGTCCTCGGCATCCCCCGCGGAACGCTGGCCCCCGGCGCCGACGCCGACATCACCCTGATCGACTTGAAGAAAGAGTGGACGATCGACCCGCGCGACTTCAAGAGCAAGGGCCGCTGCACCCCCTTCGCCGGCAAAAAGGTCCGCGGCAAGGCCGTCATCACCCTTGTCGGCGGCCGGCTCCTCCGCGCGCGGCCCGAGGACTTGGGGGCGCTGTGAGGCTCGCTCCCGTGCGCGAGTCTTCCACCAGCCCGGGATGTCCTCCCGCGTGCCGGGCTTTCCCCCGGACAGTCGCGCGGCTCTCGCCGATTCAGGGGGTTGCGGCTCGGGGAAGGATCCCACGGCGTGTAAGGGTTCCGCGCGATCCGCGGGCCCTTCATCCGTGAAATCCCCCCGCGAGAGGTTTCCGCCTGGATCTGCGTCCTCCGTGTCGAGACGCGGGGGTCACGGCACGGAGGCCCATCTTCCCCGGGAACAGGGAAAACATGCTGTACCTGATCGACGGCTACAACCTTCTCTTCACCGGCGCCGGCCGCGCGCCCCGCGACCCGGACGAGCTCGAGGCCTGCCGCTCGGAGCTCGTCCGCCTCCTCCATCGCCTCCACGCCGCCCGTCGCGGCCGATCCCTCGTCGTGTTCGACTGCCGCAAGCCCTTCTTCCTCTTCGGGCTTCCCCGCCGCCGCCGCGACGGCGACGTCGAGATCCGTTTCGCTCCCGACGGCGCCACCGCCGACGACGTCCTCAAGGACCTCATCCGCGAGACCCGCGACGCGCAGGGCGCGACGGTCGTCACCTCCGACCGAGAGATCCTCGACGCCGCCCGCGCCCGCGGCATGCGCTGCGTCAAGGCCCGCGAGTTCTGGGCGATGCTCGCGAGCGACGCCGCCGGGACGGAGCCGGCGCGAAATACCGGGGTCCGGGCGCCCGGCGACGGATCGCGGCGCGCGCCGCAGCCGCCGGCGCCGCCCGAGCCTCCCGGCAAGCAGGCGGGGATCTCCGAGGGCGAGGTGGACTACTGGATGCGCGAGTTCGGGATCGGGAAGAACGAGTCCGTGGAATGAACAAACCACGGAGGACTCGGAGCCGTTTGTGTCACCCCCCGAAGACGCCGAATACACCGAAACAGCCGGATAAGCCGTTTCGGCGCCTTCGGGGGATTCGGGGGCTCCAAAAACCGCCCGGCGCCTTTCGCCGCCTCGGCGGCGAATCAGCCCCGCGCGGCCGGCGTTGTTCCCCCTCCGGCCCCCGCCTCCATGCTCCCCACGGCACCGGACCCCGGCTTCCCCCTTAGTTCCGCCGCCAGCAAAGCGCCCGTCAAAACCAGCAGGGACGCCTCCATCACGATCGTCGCCGGCCCGATCTTGTCGCTGCCGATCCCGAAGCAGCCGCAGGGCGGCGACATCCCGCGGAGAAGCGTGACCGTCCCCACGGCCAGGAAGGCGGCGGAGAGCCCCGCCAACAGCGCCAGCGCCCCCCGCCGCCAGACCCCCGCCACCGCCATCCCCCCCGCCAGGATCTCCCACCACGGGAGAACGACCGCCAGCAGCGGCACAAGCCCCTCCGGGATCAGCCGATACTCCACGATCGCCACCGCGAAGGCCTTCGGGTCCGGCACCTTCAGCGCCCCCGCCGCGACGTAGACCCCCCCAACGGCCAGCAGGCCGAGGCGGCGCAGGAACCGGATCCGGGATTCGCCCGTCATCGGTCACCGATCCACAACGGATGCTCAAGCCACGGCGGCGCGGAGAATCCGGAGACGGATTCATCGACCGCCGAAGACGCGGATCACGCCGAACGCATGGTCATTTCTCGGCCGGCCAGCCGCGCTGTTTCCAGGCCGTGTAACCGTCCCGGAAGATCCGAATGCGCGAGCGCTCGTACCCGAGCCGCTGGAGCTGGTCCGCCACCTGCCGGCTCTCGGAACACCCCGCGCCGCGGCAGTAGACGACCAGCTCCGCCTCGCGCGGCAGGAGCTTCGCCACCTCGGCGTAGCGGGCCTCGAAGCCTTCCAGCGGCAGGCTGACCGCCCCCTCGACGTGTCCCGCCGCGAATTCCTCCCGCGTCCGGGCGTCGACGAAGACCGACCGGCCGCCCTCGAACCGGGCCTTCGCCTCTTCCGCCGTGATGTAGCGGTCGTCGAGGTCCGTGATCGGCAGCGCCCGAGTCACCGCGATCCCCGCCGGCGACACGGCGTTGACCGCCAAGCCGAGGCCGGAGGCGAACGCGAGGAGAGCGGCGATTTCACTGAAGAGCGGCTTCATGGTTCCGCGGCACCCGCCATGTCACCGAGCCCATCCGCGAAATTTTCCCTCGAGCCGCGTCTCCCGGAATCCCCGGGCGCTTCCCGGCGCGCCCGGGTGTCTGGGTGGCTTCGCGGCGAAAACCGGTTCGGCGCCTTCGGCGCATTCGGCGGTTCCCAAGCAGCCGCCATCGCGGCCGGTCAATGGATCTTGCGCACCACGCCGCTGACCGTCACCGTGTACGGCGGCGGCGGGTCCGACGTCGCAATCCGCACCGTCTCCTCGAACCGGCCGGGCGGGGGCGTCGGGTCCACGGTCAGGTCGACCTGGAAAACCTTGTCCGGGATCACGGTCTTCAGCTCGGCTTTGAGCCAGGGAACGCTCGTCTCGATCCCCTTCACCGCGATCGGCGCGTCGCCCCGCGCCCGCAGCACCAGGCTTTGCACGGGGAACGCCTGGTCCTGCCGAACCATGCCGAGAAAGAGCGATTGGGGAAAGACGCCGACCTCCCCCGCGATGATCCCCTGCACGACGAAGGTCGGGGTGACGCCGGGGCGGTCGACCTTCAGCGAGACGTGCCCCACGAAGCCGCCGGGGGCGCCGTCGGGCCGGATCGTCAGCCGCAGACGGCGGGTCGCGCCGGCCCCGCCGTCGTCGGGGAGCAGCTCAGGCTCCAGGAACGCGAGGGTCGCGTGGACGCTCCCCACCGCGAACGGGCGCCCCTGCGTCTCCCGGATCGAGATCTCGCGGACGACCGGCACGCCGCGCGGCAGCTCGCCGAGGGTCAGCGCCGGCGGATCGAACAGGAAGAGGGGATCCACGACCGACTTCACGTGCAGCACCGTCACCGGCCGGGCCGGGTCGTTCGTCCGGACCGCCACGGTCTTGTGCTGGGGGCCGACGTAGTTGCCCGCCTTGAAGACGATGCGGACCTCGCCGGACCCGCCCGGCGGGATGTCCCGCTTCTCCGGCATGAGCGCCATGCAGCCGCAGCTCTGCACCACCTCGAAGATGCGCAGGATGCCCCGCCCGGCGTTGCGCACGACGAATGCGTGGGGCGCCTCCGTCCCCTGGAGGAGGGTCCCGAAATCGACGGTGTCCCGGTCGACTTGGATGCGCGGCGGCGGCTCCCCGGCCGGAAGCGGCGGGAGCGGCGGCAGGGCCGCCGCGGACGGCGCGGGGACGCGCTGGACGCCGCCGGGCGCGGCCGGCGCCGGGACCTCCGTGTCGGGCCGCGGGGGCGGCGGGTCGTCCCCCCCGGGCCGGGACGCCACGACAGGCGGGGGCGGGGGGATCGGCGCCGGGGCCGGGGCCGACGCGAATCCCCGCACCGCCTCCGCGAAGAGCGCCACGGCCGCCAGACTGAGGCCGAGCCAGAGAACGTAGAGGGGCGAAAGCCGGTTCAAGAGATCCTCACCGTTTCAGGGCCGTTGGTCCTTCGTGCCGGGTCCCTTAACATGCGAAACCCAAGTGCCTGGTGACGGACATGGGCTCGGCAGAACGCGATTATACGAAGACCGGGGAGAACAGGGCAAGAAGCGCGTCGCACGAAGCGGCCGCGAGGAGGGGGAAGCCCCTTCATCGCGCGAGGCGGGGATAGCGGTAGTAAGTCTCCAGGATGAGGGCGGCGGAGGCGGTGGTGTAGAGACGTCCCCCAAAGCCGCTCCAGCGGTCGATCGGCCCCCAGGAGCCGGCGGCCGACCCCGCCTTCTCCTGCGCGGCCAGCAGCGCGGGCTTGAGCGCCGCATTCCAGCGCTCCCAGGCCAGCCCGCCCTGCTGAAAGAGGGCGAGCGAGGTAAACGTCCATCCGTAGAAGTCGTTGCGCATCTCCGAGCCGGGGCGCGCGATGTCCGTCGGCGGCGCCGAGGCGAGAAGGGCCGCCTGCCGGTCCAGCCGGGCGGCGTCGCGGATGGGGGCGACCAGCAGGTGGGTGAACATTCCCACGGCCGTGAGCGCCGCCGGGCCGTTTGGGAACTGGCCCGGCTCGCGGTAACCGACGCGCCCCGCGTCGTCCGTCACGGAGTCGATCCACTCCATCGCCTGGCGAATCGAGCTGGCCGCCGTCAGGAATCCCTTGGCCCGCCCCAGCTCGAGGGCCATCACCTGCCAGCCCGTGACCGAGGCGTCGCTTCCGCCGTCGCGGGGGGCATAGCCCCAGCCGCCCGCGGCGTTCTGGGCGAACTGCGTGTAGCCGAGCGCCGCGGCGGCCGCCGGTTTCAGCGTGGCGTCGTCCGTCTGGCAGTACGCCTCGAGCAGCGCCAGCGTCGCCAGCGCATGGTTGTACATCGCGTTCCCCGCCGGCGCGCCGAGGCCGCCGTCCGCCTGCTGCTCCTCGGCAAGCCGGCGCAGCGCCCGGGCCACCGTCTCCCGGAACGGGCCGCCCCGATGCGTGTGCCCCGCCCCGAGGAAGGCGAGCGCCACGAGCCCCGTGACCCCCGTCCGGTACTCCGCCATCCCCTCGAACCGGGCGGGATCCCAGCCCCCGTCCGCCTCCTGGACCGACGCGAGCCACCGCAGCGCGCGCTCCACCGCCTCTTCAGTCCCCGTCCCGCCGTGCTCGGCCAACGCGCGCCGCCGCGCCCGCGCATCCCCACGCCCCTCGACGAACGCCAGGATCCGGCGATCCTCGATCCACGTCGCCAGCGCGGGAACGGACAGGCGACCGGGCGTCTCCGGGACGTACCGGGCCGGAGGGGCCGGCGCGCGGACCGGGGGCTCAAGCGGCCGCTCCGGCGTCGCCTCCATCTCGGGCGGCGCATCCTCCGCCCGTGCGCCGACGCGGGCGAGCGGCCGGGCGCCCTCCGGCGTCGTGGGGGCGCCCCACTGGATCGCGGGGGCCGGACGGGCCGGTCGCCCCACGTTGACGATCACCGGCTCCAGATCGCGCGGCGCGGGCGGGGTAACCAGGAAAACGAAGCTCAGGGCGGCGAACAGGAGCACGTGCACGGCGAGCGAGACCGCCCAAGACGGCGCGGGGGCGAAGAGACGGCGCAGCACGGCGCGCCAACCCGCCTCCGGCCCGACATCGACCGGCTCCGACCGAAAGACGTCCGGGTGGCGCGCCCGCGCCGCCAGCACTACGCGGTGCACGAACCCGGGATCCGGCTCGACTCCCGGAAGGGCCGCAACCTGCCCGAGAACCGCCCTCAGACTGCAGGCCTCATCCCGGCAGGCTGCGCACCCGGCCAAGTGAGACTCCACCGCGGCTCGCTCCCCGTTGGAGAGCTCGCCCTTGACATAGGCGACAAGATCCAAACCGGGACAGCCCATAACAATCACATCTCCTTGCGTTTCAACAAGTTGCCATCCGGCTTCGCCGGGACGCGCGCCCCCCGCGGATCCGCACGACTATGAACGGGAATCGTCCCGAAAGGTTCATCGTTCTTCGGGTTCCGTCGAGGCCGACCCGGCCGCGAACCGCGCCAGGTACGCCTCCCGCACCGCAGCCACGTCCATCTCCTCCACCGGCCTGCTCCGGAGATCCAGCCCCGTGATCCGGGCATAGGCGTTCATGGCGTAATAATGGTGGCGCGTCGCGCCGTCCATGGGCATCGCGATCGCCTTCCGCAGGAAGGGCTCGAAACGCCGGTCGCCCAAGGCCCCAACAACCACGAGCAGCCGCTCCCGCACCCACCAGGCGTCCTCGCCGAAGCGGCCGGTCCGCTCCAGCAGGAAGGCGCGATCGGCCTCGTCCGCCGCCTGCTCCACCCACGCGACGCCCCGGAACGCGGCGGCCAACACGCCGCTGACGGCGTCGGGACGGACGTAGTTCTGCTCGCGAGCGCTGCCGGGATAGCCCGTGTAGCTTTCGTCGAAGACAGCCCGGCCGTCCTGCTCGAACCGCACGCGCACGTGGAAGTCGGCGGTGGATCCCCAGAGGCGCCGCCGGCCGCCTCGGACCTGGCCGCCGACGGCAACGACCGGCTCCCGGGCGTCCTTCGGGGTGATCCGGATGGAACAGGCCCGGAGCGCGACGGCGAAGAGGGCCTGGGCCGCGGCGGGCTCGAGCAGGGCCGTCTGCACCTTCACGGGATAGTGCTCGGGGGGATTCGGCGATGTGTAAGGGTGCCGCCCGGCGTCGTAGGAGATCCGTCGCGCCCGAAGGGCCTCCCCTTCACGGAACAGCCGGTAGAGCCGGAGCGTGAAGCCGTGGCCCGATCCGGTCTCCCAGACCGCGGAAAGCCTCGCGGCGTCCGCGGCGGGCGCCTCGCCCTCCGTCCAGTCGTTCCCCTCGAGCACGCGGGCGCCGAGGGCCTGCTCGAGGAAGGCGCGCACGCACGACTCGCGGACCTCCGCCAGCGGGGGGGAGGTGTCGGCGCGCCCCGTCAGGTGCACGATCGCGGGCCACCCGATCCGCCGGAGGGCCTCGCGCGCGCGCGCGGCGCCCTCCGGATCCCCGCCGGCGGCAAGCCGGTCCGCCAGCGCCGGGACGGCCGCCGCGCCCCGCGCCACCAGCGCCTGCAAGGCCGCATCGCGCTCGGCCACGTCGTCAAGGGACAGACGCCCGACGAGCGCGCCGACCGGTTCGTCCGCAGCGGGCGGGGAGGCGGGCGCCGCCGGGGCCGGCGTCTCCGCGGCCGGGAGGCCCGCCCCGCCCCAGGCCGCCGCGAGGAGCAGGAGGGCGAGCGCGCCTCCCGCTCCGCCGGCCGCCGCCGCGCCGGAGGAGGGCCCGGACCGGAAGCCGTCGGCGAGCGGCGCCAGCAGGGTCCTCAGCCGCTGCACCGCCGTGTGCATCCGCGACTTCACGGTGCCGACGGGGATGCCCATCGCCTCCCCGATCTCCGCGTACTTGAGCCCTTGCAGCTCGCTGAGAATCACCACCTCCCGCAGCTCCTCCGGCAGTTGGTCGATGGCGCATCGGACCTGCGAGGAGACCTCGTCGCGCGCCAGGAGATCGTCCGGCCGCCGTGCGGCGGAGGCGACCCATTCCTCCCGGCGATCCCCCTCCGCATCCTGGCCGTCGAGGGAAGCCGGGCGGCGGTGGACGGAGCGCTCGCGGACCACGTCGATCCACAGGTTGCGCGCGATGTGGTAGAGAAAGGTGGTGAAGCGGGCTCGCGGGACGTAGCCGGCGGCGTGCGTGACGACGCGGAGGAAGACTTCCTGGGCCCAGTCCTCCGCCAACTGGCGGTCGCGGGCGTGATGGTAAAAATAATTGACGAGGCCTCGGTGGTGGCGCTGAACGAGCTCCTCGAACGCCCCCACCTCGCCCTGCTGGAAGGCGGCCATCAGCTCGGCATCGGTCCGCGCCGTGGGCATACGCGCCGTTGTCTGCAAGAACGGAAAAGAAGGCCGACGGTTCAAAAGCCAGGGCGCCAGCGCGCCGCGCGGAAGGGCACGGTTACGAATCGCAACACGGAACCCGCCGCCCGGAACGGCCGGACTTCTCGCAACGGGTTGTCGATGTCCAACTTACCGCACAAACGCGCCCCGGGCACGTTTTTTGCGCTGCAAGCCGCCGGCCGGCCCCGGTTTTCCAGGCCTTTGTCGGATTTGCACAAACCCGACCGCAGGATCGACCGGGGGATTCCGGCATCAACGGAAGACCGGTCGCGCGCCGGGCGTCTCACCGCCGGCGGCGAATCGGAGTCCCTCGGCCGGCACGGCGCGGCCCCTTTCGCGCCCGGGGCCCGGCCGGCGGGGCCTTCCGGGGCGCACGCGGCCCGCCCGGGGCCGCCGGCCCGGCGCCCTTCTCGGCCTTGCTCCCGCGCAGGCCGGCGACCAGCTCCTCCGCCCGCTCGCCCTGCGGCGCGAACGCGAGACGCCTCCGCGTGGGCCCCGTCAGCGCGAAGGCGATCGTCAGAACACTCTCCGCCAGGTCCGGCGGCACGCGCTCGCCCCATTCCACGACGACCGCCCCTTCCCGCAGGGCGTCGCCGAGCCCGAGGTCCATCACCTCCGCGGGAGAGAGCCGATGGCAATCCAGATGGTGCAGCCGAACGCGGCCGGCGTAGACGTTCATCAGCACGAACGTCGGGCTGGTAACCAGGCGCGGGTCGGGAACGCCGGCGCCCCGCGCCAGGCCGCGCACGAAGCAGGTCTTGCCGGCGCCGTACGGGCCGGTCAGGAGCACGAGGTCCCCGGGACGCAAGCGGGCGCCGAGGCGGGCGCCCGCCGACTCGGTCGCCTCAGGGCTTCCGCTTTCGAGAACGACCGGCCCCGGCCCCGTCGAGCGAGAAACCCGGGACACGGAGCGGCCACGGGATGCCAACATGGGCCTCGATCCCTTACAGGAGGTGCTCGTAGCCGGCGGCGTCGATCCGCCGCCGCCGGCCCCGGTCGATGATCCAGGCGCCGCATCCGCGGCGGACGCGGCCGATCACCGTCGCGCGGACGCCGCCGAGGCTCAGGCCGGTCACGTCGCGCGGGCGCCGCGGGCGCGTCGTGAAGAGCAGCTCGTAATCCTCGCCGTCGGCCAGCGCATGGTCGAGCGGACTCCGCCCGTCGCGCCGCGACAGCGCGCGCGCCGCGCGCGAGACCGGGACCGCCCCGCCCTCGAGGACGATCGCGACGCCGCCCGCCTTCGCCATCCGCCCCGCGTCGATCCCGAGCCCGTCGCTCACGTCCATCATCGCCGTCGGCCGGAGCCGCCGCACGATCTCCCGCGCCTCGCGCAGGCGCGGGGTGAACGTCAGGTGACGCCCGAGGATCGACCCGCCGAGCGCCCCGGTCACCCAGACCCAGTCGCCCGGCCGCGCCCCGGAACGGAGGACCGGCCCGCCGGGGCCCGCCTCGCCCCAGACCGCGACCGACACCGAGAAGGGCCCGGCGGTCGAGGCCGTGTCGCCGCCGACGAGCGCGACGCCGGCCCGCCGCGCCGCGGCCGCGAGGCCGGCCATCACCTGTTTCATCCGCGCCAGGCCGAAGCCGCGCGGCACGCAGGCGGCTGCGACGGCGTAGCGCGGCACGCCGCCCATCGCCGCGATATCGCTCAGCGACCGGTTCAGCGCCTTCCAGCCGATCCAGAACGGCCGCGTCGTCTTCGACAAAAAATGCACGCCGTCGACGACCGAATCGATCTTGAAGAGCCCCGGCGTCCGCCCCCGCGGCCCGCGCACGACGGCGCAGTCGTCGCCGATGCCCGCGAGGACGCCGCGCCCGCGGCGGAAGGGCCGGCGCCGAATCAGCCAGTCGAGGAATGCCCGCTCGTCCTGTGGCACGCCGGGATTATAGCAGACGCGGGCGGGCGGGATGAAGCAATGAGAGGACGTCCGCACGCCTCCGCCGCCGGGGGGGGGGCATCTCGCCGGCGCCCCTCGGATCACGGCTCCGCCGGCCGCACGTAGATCCGGGCTTCGCCCAGCCGGGCCTTCGCGTCCGTCGCGTTCTGCGCCCGGATCCGTTCCGCGACGTCGAAGGCCTTCTGATAGGAGGGCCGGAGCTCCTCCCAGCGCTTCCAGAGCGCCTCCCCGTCCTCGCCCTCCCCCAGCAGGCCGGCCTTCGCGAACGTCCTCGCGACCAGGATCTCCTCGCACCAGAAGCAGAACCGGTCGTTATCGCGCAGGTTCTCCCCGCGCCGCGTCCTCCCGAGGTCCCAGTTCTCGTGGCGCCCGTTCATCAGGCACCGCCCCTCGCTGTGCCAGGCCCCCTCCTCCTCGACGCCCCCCAGCCAGCAGACGCCGATCACGCTGGCCGGGTCCGGATTGAGGGGGCTTCCCGGCGCCAGATGCGCCCACGGCAGCAGGCGCCGCTCCGTCGTGTAGGCGATGTTCGAGACGGTGGCGATCGAGAGCCGGTCGGGCGGCCGCCGGGCCGCCCGGGATCCCGCCTTCAGGATGTACTCGTCCCGCAACCCGCCGTAGGCGTGGCCGAACTCGTGGTGCGTGTAGGCGGCGAAGGCGGCCCGGACGCGGGTCCGTTCGTCCGGCGAGGCCAGCGTGCGGCACTTCCCGCTGGGGTTGCGCCCGCGCTCGTCCAGGACGAGCAGGACGACGGCCGCGCGGGTCAGGTCGCGCCCCTGCCGGGCGGGGTTGACGCCGAGGCGCTCGAGGGAGGCGAAGACCGCCGCGCGCGTCGCCGCGCCGTCCACCTCGCCCACGTCGGCGGGGGTGGCGGGGATCCCGTAGTGCGACCGCTTCTCGGGGGTGGCGCGTCCCGCGCTTGGCGTCCAGAGCCCGCGGACGCGGAAGGCGCCGCGGAGCCGGCTCCAGGGGGTGTACTGCAGGAAGCGGTCGTACCACGCCTTCACGTCCTGCTCGAACCGCGCGCGCTCGCCGGCGAGGTAACCGTCGCCGAGGATCGCCACGTCGATCCGCCTCCCCTCGGGGATGGGAATCTGGCGTCCCGGCTGCCGGAGATCCGGCATCCACGGCCGTTCCCACGTCTCGCGGCCGATCTCGACGACGTCGGCCGGCGCGGGCGCCGCGAGGGGGAGCAGGATCCAGACCCAGGTATGCATCCGATCTCCCCGACAGGAGGGGCGGGGCTGGTCCTCGCCCGGGAATCGCCGGCGCTCGGGTTTCGGGTCCGCGCGCCGGCGTCGCGCGGACCGCGTCCGGACAGGGGCCCTTTCCGACACGCCCGCCTACCGCACCGTCCGCCCCTGGATCCGCGTCACGCGCCCCGTGGTCCGGCTGAAAAGGACCTCCCGGTCGCCCACCCGGCATCCGGCGTGATCCCCCTCCGAGATCAGACGGACCGGCAGGGCCCGGCCCGCTTCGCGGTCCATCACCTGCATCACAACGAGGAAGCAGTCCTCCTCCGCCGCCTTCCGCGGGGAGAGCTCCAGCCGCCACGCGCCGGGCTCATGGCATCGCGCGCCCCCGTCCCGCGCCGCCGGCTCGCTCGGGTAGTTCGTCCCATCGACCTCGAACTCCCGCCCCCGGCCGCCGATCTTGGCCAAGTCCGCATGCCCGGCCTCCGGCAGCAGGGCCGTCAGGACCAACCGCCCCCGACCGCCCTGTTCCGTCCGGTCCACCGTCGCCGCGTTCCCCTCCACCCGCGGCTCCTCCATCGCGTGGAGCAGCCAGGTCTTGCGAAAGGCGGGGTCGGCGGCGGCGACGCGGTCGAAGACCGCGAGCGCCGCCGGCGTGCGCGGGTCCTTCAGGTTCAGGAATACGAAGGATCGGACGACCTGTCGGACTTTCTGCGAGTACGCGCGGGTCAGGTCGCCGGTCAAGTAGGCATAGTCGGGGGCGGTCGCCTTCGGATCGGGGCCGGTTCCGCAAGCGAGGATCTCGCCGGTCTGGTAGCCGTTCTTCGGGTCGAGGAGGACCTTGAGCGTGGCGGGCTCGCGGCGGCCGTTGGGGAATCGCTGGCCGCCGTCGTTGGCGGCGTTACGACCGAACGTCTCCCCCGGATCGCGGACGAGGAGGCAGTTGTGGGCGATCGTGCGCCAGGAATAGTTCACGTTGTGCGGGCTGCCGTAGCCGCCGGAGGAGCCCTGGTAGAGCCCCGAGTCGATCGCCAAAGGACCGCGGTGATAGATCTGGAACGCGCCGGCGTCGAGGTGCTGGTGGTTGGTGAAATTGTAGACGTTCACCTTCATCTCAGCGATCACGGCATCCTCGCCCCACCCGGTCCGGGCCACCATCCAGCCGAAGGGCGGGCCGCAGAAACGGACGAGCGGCAGGTCGTCGGGCGGCTTCGGCTGCAGGTCCGGGTCGCGCCAGAGCAGCTCGAAGATCCGGTCCGAGTCGCCGACGTTCGGCTGGCGGAGGTGCTCGTGGAGAAGGTAGCCGTCCCCGTAATAACTCGCCGTGAGCAGGGCGGCGAGGTAGAGGGGCCAGGGCGAGTCCCGGCGCGCGTTGTCCGCGAACGTGTCCCCCGCCCGGAGGCGCTGGCCGTCGGGCCGGCGGGTGTAGAGCCAGAGGTACGGGACGTGGCGCTGCTCGGGATTGTACACGTTCCCCGCGCCCATCCGGTCGAAGATCCAAAGCGGGAAGAGCTCCCAGTGGTAGCGATGGGGGCCGTAGGAGTCGCCTTGGTGGTGCGCGTGGCCGGGGTAGAACCAGTTCCGGGCCGGGAGGTGGTCGCGGAAAAACCGCCCGGCCGCCAGCTCGTACATCTCGGGAAACTCGTCGTGGATCGCGATCCCCGCCGAGAGCATGTCGCGCAGGATCATGGCTTCCGACGCGTGGCCGGTCACCGACCCCTGGCCGGTGGGCGGGTAGCCGCACTCCTGGGTTTTCGCCAGGCGCACCAACTCCGTTACGAAGCCGTCCTTCTGCGCCGGCGTCAGCAGCGGATGGAGCCAGTCATACACGATTGCGCCCGTCACCATCATCCGGCCGGTGACGCGGCAGGCGTCGTGATGGTCGGGCAGTCGCGCCTTCCGGAGCAAGTCGAGCGCGGCCGCGATGGTGGCCCTCCCGAGCGCCTCGTCGCGGCCGACGAGATATTGGACCGCGTCCCACTCGACCCGGTACTGCGGATCCTGCTTCGCCTGCCGCTCGAGCCGCTCGGCCACGGGTTGCAGGACGGGATGCTTCAGGCGGGCGGCCAAGTCCGACACGTGTGGGGCGCGGAGGTAGAGGCGGGGATGCTCGGGGGGCGGTACGGGGATCCGGACCCCCTGGACCTCTTTCCAGGCGAGGGGAGCCGGCGCGGCGGCCGCCCCGCCGGGTGCCAGCGCCGCGAGCGCCATGAACAACGCGCGGTTCATGATCGGCCGGCTCCCCCTGTCGTGCCTTCCCCGACCGGCATGCCCCCCACGGCGGACGAACGGATCCGGCGCGTGCCGCCGGCCCTCGCGCCGCTCGAACCGGCCCCGCCGGCACGGCGCCTCACCGGCCCGGCACCGCGCCGATCCCCCGCAGCCAGCGCGCGCAGGCCTCCGGCCACGTCGTCATGTTCTCCCCGCTCGGGCGCAGCCCGCAGCCGTGGCCCCCGAACTGGTAGACGTGCAGCTCGGAGCGGACCTTGGCCTCCCGGAGGGCCTGGAAGTAGCGGAGGGCGCCGGGGGTAAACTTGTCGTTGAAGGCGATCGCGATGAACGTGGGCGGCGTCTCCGGCGCGACGGGCAGCGTCGCCGTGTCCAGGCCCTTGCCGTCCTCCGTCTCGAGGTAGGCCGGGTAGACCAGGACCGCGAAGTCGGGGCGGCAGGAGACGTCGTCGCTGCCGTCCACCCGCTCGTACGCGGAGGTCTTGAAATGGGTGCAGACGCGGGCCGCGAGGTGGCCGCCGGCCGAGAAGCCGAGGAGGCCCACCCGCTTCGGGTCGATGCCCCACTCCGCGGCGCGCGATCGGACGAGCCGCACCGCCCGCTGGGCGTCCTGGAAGGCGGCCTCGCGCTGCTTCGGCACGCGGTACTTCAGGACGGCCCCGACAAGCCCCAGGCCATTCAGCCACGCGGCGACCTCCGTCCCTTCCTTGTCGTAGGCGAGGATCCCGTAGCCGCCGCCCGGGCAGATCACCACGGCGGGCCGGGGCTCGGCCGCCGCGCCCGCCGGGGCGTGGATCGCGAGCGAGGGGTTCGTGACGGCCGAGATCCGCGTCGTCTTGACGCCGCCCTTCTCTTCGACCTGGACCGTCTCGGGCCCGGCCGCGGCGTCCACGCCCGGCGTCCCGGCCGGCCAGAGCGTCACGACGACCGGCTCCGACGCGGTTGCGACGCCGGCCAGGAAGCCGGCCGCCAGGAGCCTCGGGACGACGGGGTGGGGGCGCTTCATGCGGAACCCTCGGAAACCCGGCGGGCGCGGCGCGCGCGTCAACGCAGCGGCCGCACGCTCACCTCCTTGAAGTACACGTTCGCCCGGCCCCGCGAGTAGTCGTCGTGGTTCTGGATCCCGAGACAGCCCGACTCGGGGCGCGGGCCGCGCTCGGGCTCGAAGCGCTTCTTCCGCTCGGGGACGGGCTCGGCGGGGTCGAACGCGCTGACGGCCTCGCCGTTGAGCGTCACGCGGACACGCGGGCCGTCCAGCGCGATCTCCATCGTGTTCCACTCGCCGTGGGGCTTCGCCGGGCGGCCGCGGGCGGGCGAGAGCGAGTAGATGGCCCCCGTCCGGTGATAGTCGTCCTCCGTCTCGAGGATCTGGCATTCGTACCCGTGATGCACCGCATACCACGGGTCAGGAGGTTTCTCCGCGATGCGGAAGAAGACCCCGGCATTGGAGTTGTCGTGGGTCGTCTTGTAGACGACGCGGATCACGCAGTTGCCGAACTTCTCGCGCGTGTACCAGAGAAGGCCCATGCCGCCCTCGCTCCGGAGGGCGCCGTCCTCGAGGAGGAAGCGGCCGGGTCCGATGTGCTCCCAGCCGTCCATCGATCGCCCGTCGAAGAGGGCGCGCCACGCGGGGGACGGGGGCGGCGCCGGGGGGGCGGCGGGCGGGGCGGACGCGGACGGGGGGGCTCCAGCCGCCGGCCCGGGCGCCCCGCAGGCGGCGAGCAACAGGACGGCCGCCACGGAGACTCCCGAGCGAACCGGCGAAAGAAGACGCGCCCGCACCCGCGGCCTCCCGGAAGTCGCGCCTCCCGGCCACGATGGGGTCCTCATGGCACACCCCCGCGATTAATCGCCGGCCCGCTTTTCTTCCGCCGGTTTACCGACCCGCTTCACCGTCACGTTGTCCACATACCAAACGCAGTCCGCCGCCGCCGTGCTGCTGAAGCCCAGCCAGTGCAGCTCGCGGAAGTCCTTCCCGGCATGCGGGAGATTCGCGAACGTCCGCCGCTCCCCGTCCGGGCCGGTCACGGCCAGCGTGAAGGTCCGCGGCGCCGCCGCGCCGAGCGCGGCCTCGATCTCCACGTGCGCCCACGCCCCCGGGGGCACGACCGCGAGCGCCTTCCCGCCCACGACCACCCGTCCCTCCGCGTCGAACGAGACGCTCGGCCCGATGCAGTGGGGATACTCCCCCTCGTCACGCCACTCGGTGAAGAGCGTCGCGCCCTTCCCCAGGCGAATGTCGAAGCCCTGCCGCACGACGCCCTCCGTCAAATGGGGACGGTAGAACAGGTGCGGCATCCACGACGGCTCCAGCGCCTTCGTGTCCGTGAATTTCAGGCTGCGATTCCCCCCGGCGGCCAGCTCGTCGGTGACGCGGATGGAGGCCCCGGCCCGGTCCGGATCGACATGGTCCGCGCGGGGCGGGCTCCCCACGGGCGTGCGCTCGAAATCGTCGTCGACCTCCGCCGGCTTCGGCGGCGGCGGGGGCGGCGGCAGGACGGTCGGGGGATGGCGGATCGCGCGCGCCTCGGCAACCCACGCGGGATCGCCGTACAGCCCGACCTGCGACACGTCGATGGGCTTGAAGCCCAGCCCCAGCGCGGGCGAGCCCGGCTTGAGGCGGAAGTCGCCCGCCTCGGGGCCGACGAACAGCGGGTCGGCCACCAGCGAGTTCGCGTCGAGGCCCATCGCCCGCCAGGCGTCGAAATCCCACCGGAAGAAGCGCAACGGGCCGGCGCCGCCCGCGTGGAAGTAGAGGTTGCGGTCCCATACGCCCAGCGATTCCTTGGAGGCCCGCCGCTGTTTCAGGGAAGCGACGGCGTGGGGGACGAAGAGCTCCCCCTGCGTCAGCTGGACGATGTTCCGCTCGAAGGTGTTCGGCCGCTTCTCCCAGAAGGGCCAGAGCGCGAAGCAGGCCGAGCGGGCGAAGATGTTGTTGCGGATGACGTGCTCGTGCCCGCCGTTGTTGTACATCAGTCCGCCGCTTTGCGTGTTGTAGACGACGTTATCCTCGACAAGGTACTGGCTGCAGGTCGCGTCGAGGTAGAGGCCCCACCCGAACGGCGGCTCGGCGTACGGCCAGACGTCGTGGCAGACGTTGTTGCGGATCACGCTCCCCGGCGAGGCCCCCAGGACGTAGATGGCCCCCGCATCGCTCAGCACGCCGTGGACGAGGTGGTGGACATGGTTGCGCTCGATGATGTTGTGATGGGTGCGGTTGGGCGCGTCGTCCCAGTTCCAGCCGATGGACATCCCCGAGTAGAGAAAGTCATGGACGTCGTTGTTCGAGATCCGGTTGTGGCTGCTTTGCGCCACCCAGATCCCCACGCCCGAGGCGTAGACGCGCCCGCCGTCGTAGAGGTGGTTGTTGTCGACGACGTTCCGGCAGGATTCGGCCGCGTCGGCCTCCGCCCGCTGCGTTTCGCCGATGCGGACCCCGCCGGCCCCCAGGTCGAAAAGCCGGCAGCGCTCGATGCGGCAATCCCGGCAGCCGCGGCGGAGCCAGATTCCGTAGACGCCGACGCGGGCGATCTCGCACCCCTCGATCGCGCACCGGACGGCCCCGTCGGCCATGACGGCGGCGGGGACCTCGACCGCCGCCTGCGTGCTGCTGTTGCCCTTCGGGTCGAGGACCCAATCCGCGTGGTGGAAGGCGAGCCCGCGGAGCATGACGTGCCGGACGAGCGCCCCCTCGTCCGGCCGGCCGGCGAAACGGACCAGCTCCGGCAGGAGGGGCGCAACGACCTCGGTCTCCCCGATCCGCTCGCCCGGCATCGGCCAGTAGCTCAGCACGCCCGTGCCCCGGTCCAGGTACCACTCGCCCGGGCGGTCCAGCAGCTCGCGGGCGTTCTCGACGTAATAGCGCTGGGCCTGCTCCCAATACCCGATCGTCCACCACTCCTTGAGCGGCGCTGCGAACCGGACGATGCGCGCGGCGGCATCGACGGACTTCACCGGGTGGATCGAGACCTCCCACGAGTGCATCAGGACGATGTTGACGTCGTCGAGACGGGCCCACGGCTGGAGGTCGCCGGGCTGGAAGGCGAAGCCGGACTTGTCGGGGACCTCCTGGCCCTGCGGGTCGCGGCTCGGCGGGAGGAGGCCGGCGACGCGGTAGTAGCCCTCGTTTGGCGCGCGCGCGCGCGGGCGGCGGCCGCCGCCGACGAAGAGCTGCCGGAAGTACGCCTGCCCCGTCTTGACCTCGGGGATCTCGCATTCCCAGAGCGGCCCGTTCCGCCGGAAACCCGTCAGCGCGCGCCCCCCGCTGAAGACGGGCCGCTCGCCGGGATACGCCTCGTACCGGACGGGCGCCTCGGCCGTGCCGGAATCCTGCGGCTCCAGGACGAACGGACGCGCCAGCCGGTAGGCGCCGCCGCGGACGCGGATGGTGACGGGGGCGGCGGGACCGCCGGGCGCTTGCCGGAGCGCCCGCACCGCGTCGCGCGCCCGCTCCAGCGTCGCGAAGGGGCCGTCCGCCCCCGCCGCATCCGGCGCGGCGGGCCTGCCCGTCCACGCGTCGTTGCCGTCCGCCGCGACGTGGAAGACGATGCCGGCCGGGGCGGGCGGCGACTCGCCCCGGGCCACGCCGGCGACCGAAGCGACGGAAACCACCACGGTCAGAACGGAAAGCGGACTCTGCTTCACAGGCTCCTCAGACTGAGCCGCAGGCGACTCCGGAGAGAAACTCGGCAGGCTTACGGGACCATAAGTAACATGCCCCGGCGGGAATCCGCAACGCGAATTCAGTCGAAGAACCCGGGGAGGGGGCCGGGGGAGGGGCCGTCAGGAGGACAGGCGCCCCTGGCGCGCGGACGGCGCCCGAGGACAGGACACGGAGCGGGGGAAGAGTGGACCCGCGGGATCGGCGGGATATAATGCGAAGCAAGGAGAGCGACATGGCCGCCGGGACGCCGCCGAGAGCCGACCGCCTGCCGGACCCCCGCGTGCTTGGCCCCCTTGCGAACGCGCCCGCTCCGTTCCCGCCCGCCCCGTCGAGGCGTCTTGTTCCCCGTGGCGCCGACCGCGGCGGCGCACGCCTTCTCTGGCTGGTGTGCCTATGGATGCATCGCCGCAGGGGCCGCCTGCGCATCTGACGGGGCCTTCGATGCCGAACCCGGCGCCGGACCCGATTCCGGACGACGTCTTCGCCCGCTTTGCCGTGCGCCACGAGCTGGTCACGGAGGCGCAGGTGGCGGCCGCCCGCGCCCACCAAGCGGAGCGCGCGGGGGCGGGCGTGACGGTGTCCCTGCCCGATGCCCTCGTGCGGATCGGCGCGCTCCACGCCGGCGAGCGCGACGCCGCCCTGCAGCGCCTCCGCGACCGCCAGCGCGGGAGCACCCGCCAGCTGCTCCACTATCGCATCAAGCGCCGCATCGGCGAGGGCGGCATGGGCACCGTCTACCTGGCCGTGGACACGCACCTGGACCGGCTCGTCGCCCTGAAGGTCCTCCCGCGGCACCTGGCGGCCGACAAGGAGTTCATGCGGCGATTCTACGCCGAGTCTCACGCGATGATCCGCCTTTCGCACGAGAACATCGTCCAGGGCTTGGCCACCGGCAAGGACCACGGGCGGCACTTCATCGTGATGGAGTACTGCGACGGGGAGACCCTGGATCGGCGGCTGTTCCGCGAGGGGGCCCTGCCCGTGGTGGAGACCCTCCGGATCGCCATCCAGGTGGCGCGCGGCCTCGACCACGCGCACCAAGCCGGGTTCGTCCACCGCGACATCAAGCCCGGCAACATCATGATCACGAAGGAGGGCACCGCCAAGATCCTTGACCTGGGGCTTTCGAAGCGCATGGGGCCGGCGCTCGCGCCGGCCCTGACGCAAAGCGACATGGCCATCGGGACGCCGGACTACATCGCCCCGGAGCAGGCCCGGTCGGAGCCGGACATCGACGGGCGGGCGGACATCTATTCGCTGGGCGCCACGCTCTTCCACGTCTTGACCGGGCGCACCCCGTTCCCCGGAGACTCCGTCGTGGACGTCGTGGCCCGCCACCTCGACGACCCGGTTCCCGACCCGCGGACGATCAGGCTCGACATCCCCGAGGGGGTCGTCCGCATCCTCCGCCGCATGATGGCCAAGCGGCGGGAGGACCGCTACCCCGACTGCGGGGCGCTGCTGCAGGATCTCGAGTGGGTCCTGCGGGGGCTGAGCCCGGCCTCGCGTCGCCCCCCCGCGGGGGAGGCTTGACCCTCTTGTTCGAGCAAGGAGGGAGGATCCCATGCGCCTGGAACGCCTGCCCCTCCGAATCGCCGCGATCGCGGCTTTCCTGCCGGCCCTCGCGGCCGGGGCCGCCGAACCCGGGCTTCCCCTTCATGCCGGCTGGGCGACCGCCGACATCACGCCGCCCCAGCCCGTCAACCTCGTCGGCCAGCTCGGGAAGCGCATCGCCCGGACCGTGCGCGATCCCCTCACGGCCACCGCGCTGGCCCTCGAGACCCGCGGCCCCCACGGCCCGGCCGAGCAGGCGATCCTCGTCTCGTGCGATGCGATCGGGATCCCGAAGACGATCCTGGCCCGGCTGCGCGAGACGCTCCAGCCGCTCCTCCCCGATTTCGACGTCCGGAAGCTGGTTCTCAACGCCACCCACACCCACACCGCCCCCGGCCTCGTCGAAACGGGCTACAAGCCGTACGACGTCAGCGGCGACGCGGGCGTCATGACGCCCGCCGAGTACGGGGCCTTCTTTGCCGGGCGCGTCGCGCAGGCCGCGGCGGAGGCGTGGAAGGCCCGAAAGCCGTCCGGGATGGCCTGGGGGTTGGCGTACGCGGCGGTCGGCACCAACCGGCGCGCCGCCTACGCCGGCGGCAAATCCGTCATGTATGGGAACACGCGCGACGCGGGCTTCTCGCACGTGGAGGGCGGCCACGACGACGCCGTGGAACTGCTCTATGTCTGGGACGCCGGCGGGACGCTCACGGGAGTCGTCGTCAACGTCGCCTGCCCCGCCCAGGAGACGGAGCACCTGAAGGAGGTCTCCGCCGATTTCTGGCACGAGACGCGGGAGGCGATCCGGAAGCGACACGGCGAGGGCGTCTTCGTTCTCCCGCAGTGCGGCGCCGGGGGCGACCAATCGCCGCACCCGATCTTCCGGAAACAGGCTGAGGAAACCATGCAGAAGCGCCGGGGATTGACGCGGCGCCAGGAGCTCGCCCGGCGCATCGCGAACGCCGTCGAGGACGCGTTGCCGGCCGCACGGACCGACGTCCGGGCGTCGATCGTCTTCCGGCACGACATCGCGGAGATGGACCTTCCCGAGAAGGACCCGCCCTCCCCGCCCTTCGTTTTGCCGGACCCCGTCCGCTCGATCGAGCTCCACATCCTGCGGCTGGGGGACGTGGCGATGGCAACCAACCCGTTCGAGCTCTACCTCGACTACGGGATCCGCATGAAGGCCCGCAGCCCGGCGGTGCTGACGCTCGTGGTGCAGCTGTCGTGCAACGACTGCGGCTACCTGCCGTCGGCGCGCGGGGTGGCGGGAGGCGGCTACAGCGCGGAGCGCTTCCTGGCGGGGCCGGAAGGCGGGAAGGCGCTGGTCGACGAGACGGTCAGGCGGATCGAGGCGCTCTGGAAGTGACGCGGGAACACCTCGGCCGCCGGCCGTGACGCTCCCCGCCCCGGAGGGGCGGGGATTTCAACCGCGACAACATCGGTCACCCGCGGATGCCGCGCCCGTCCTCGGAAGGCGGTTCCGGACCGGCCCGCTCGTCCACCGTAGCGCCAGGCCAGGCGCGAAGCCGGATGAAGCGAACGCCTGTGCGGCGAGCGTCAGTCCTGGAACCGCAGCCCGTCGATCACCACACCCACCCCATCCCGCCGGGCGTCGTAGAGGACGAGGGTGCCGGCATCCTTCCAGTCGATCGGCCCGCCGCGCGGCTTGAAGTCCGCCGCCGGGAGGGTGACCTTGCGCCATCCCGTGAATTTGAGGGGGATCCGCGCGTACAGGCATTGGTCGAGCGGGCGAGCCGAGCCGGGCTTGCGGACCCAGGCCAACTCCTTCGCCCCCGGCCGCACGAACGCGATCTCCAGCTCCCCCGGCGAAGGACTCGGCTGGAACAGCCAGACGCTGAGCCCCTTGAAGGCCGCCCCGTCAAAACCCGGCAGGTCGAGCAGGATCGCCGCCGTCGAGTCGGGCGGGTCGGGAGGAAACGTCAGATGGCAGGAGGCCCATCCCTCCTTGATCTCCCGGTCGTCGCGGGTGAGGGAGAAGACCAGGCGCGACTTCGCGATGCCGTGGAGACGCCAGGCCTTCAGGTCGTCCGGCTGGTCGAAGCCGCAAACCAGGCGGCCGTCCGGGTGCGGGAGCGTACCGACAAGCCACTGCGCCTCGGCCGCCTCCGGCGCGTCCGGGAACGTCCGGAGCAAGCGGTTGCACATCGAGAAGACCTCGTCCGCCTTCTCCTCCCGGGACTTCTTCCGGATGTCGGCCATCAGCCGGCCGGCCGAGGTCGATAGGTTCGGCTCCGGGAAGACGGGGGGAGCCCTGGGTGCGGGCGCCGGCGGGGGGACATCGCGGGGCGGGATGGGCGCCGGCGGGGGATCGGGTTTCGCGACGACCGGCGGCGGGTCGGGGGGCTTCGGCGGCGCCGGGGGCGGAACCGGCGGCGGGGCGGGCGATGGAGCCGGGGCGGGCTCCGGCGGCGCCTCGGCCGCCTTGTCCTGCGGCAGCTTCTCCCGGCAAGCCCGCACCTGTTTCTCGGTCTCGGCGACCTTGGCGTCGAGCCCGGCGTGCTCCGAGCCGGGGAAGAATCGGCGGGCGTCCCGGTAGATGGAAAGGGCTTTCAAAAAGAGCTCGAGCGCCGAGCCGATGTCCCGCGTCTTCTGCCCCGGGTCCTCGGCCGCGACGCCCGTGTCGTACATGCCCTGTGCCAGCTGTCTGCAGAGATCCCCCTCCACCGCCAGCTCAGCGGGGTCCCTGATGATGCGGCTGATGTCGGATTTCCGAACCGTCACGACGCCGGCGGCGGTCGCGACTTGGTAGGCATCCCCCATATCGAGCATCTCGCCCCCGACGCGACGGTCGTCATTCAGGACGAGGACGTCGGAACGGACGGGAGCGGGCAGGAGGAGGAGCGCGACCCATGCGGCCGGCGCGAGACCGAGTCGGCGGTTCGACATGTCGTTTTCCCGCAAGGGGATGAAATCCACGGGGAAGCCCGCCGCGAGCGGGGCAAGCCGTTCGGCTGGTTTTACATCCATATATAGACGCCTCTCAGCCGAAAAATGCGTCAATTTCGCAAAAAATCCGAATCGCCCCATAACTCGGGTGTGAGCCTCTGCAAACAGGGGCTCGGCTGGACGAACCCAGACGGAAGCGGATACGCACGGCGGTTTATCGCGGATCGGGGGGAACGGATCGGCGGCTATCCACCAGACGACTCGCGGACCACCAACTCCGGCGCGAAAAGGGACTCTCCCGCGAGGGGGGAACATCCCGACGCGGCGAGGAACGCCCGATGCGCCATCGCCTCGACGGGCGGACGGAGGGTGGTCAGCGAAGGGAGGGCCAGACCGGCCGCCGGGATGTCGTCGCAGCCAACCACGTGAAGATCCTCCGGCACACGGATCCCGCGTGCGCGCAGGGCGCGGAGGGCCAGCAGGGCGGTGGCGTCGTCCCCGGCGACGAGGGCCGTCGGCCGATCGCGCATCCGCGCCAAGCGGTCGGCGGCCGTCTCGACCGATTCCGGCCGGTCGAAACGGCACCGGAGGTCGCAACCGGGGGCGGGCGGCAGGCCGAGCGCGGCGAGGGCGCGGCGGTGGTGCGCCCGGCGAAGGGCGTGGGGAAGCGTGTCGTTGAAGAGGAAGGCCAGCCGGCGGTGGCCCCGCGACCGCAGGTGCCCGAGCAGGAGGCGCGCCCCCGCCTGCTCGTCCGGCGCGACGCAAGACACGCCGCGCCCGGTCGTATGGCCGATCTGGACGACGGGGAGACACGCCCTGCGAAACGGGGCGAGCCAGGGCTTGCCGCGGTCGCTGCCGACGATGATCAACCCCTCGATGCCGTGCTTGAGGAGGGGGGCGGTGTCGAGGCCGGCGGGGTCGCGCCGCCAGGTGCCGGCCACGATGAGGGAATGTCCGGCGGCACGCGCCGCACGCTGGAGCAGGCCGAGCAAAACGCCGAAGTAGGGATCTTCGAAGTCGTAGGCCACGACGCCGAGCGTGGCGGTCCGATCCCCGCGGAGGCGGCGGGCGGCGCAGTCGGGGACATACCCGAGGCGGAGGGCCTCGCGGCGGACGGCCGCGACGGTGGCGGCGGCGGCGCCGATGGACGCCCCCTTGCCGGCGAGGACCCGGGAGACGAGGCCGGGGGAGACGCCGAGCCGCCGCGCGATGTCCTTCTGCGTCACCATGGGTTTCGCTTGACGAAACACGATCATATTATATACTCACACGTGTGAGATGTTCAATTTAGTTTTTCGAGGGCCGGAGGGCCCTCCCCGTTGGAGCGCCGGTTATGCGGAAGACCGTGTACGCGACGAAGGCGGCGATGGGCGCGGCGGCGGCGGCCGACGCGGCCGCGCGGATCCGCGCCGCGATCCGCGACCGGGGGGCCGCCCACGTTATCCTCGCCACCGGCGCCAGCCAGTTCGAGACCCTGGAGGCCCTCGTCGCCGCCCCCGGCATCGACTGGTCGCGCGTCACGATGTTCCATCTCGACGAGTATCTCGGGATGGACGCCTCCCACCCGGCCAGCTTCGTCCGTTACCTCCGCGAGCGGTTCGTGCACAAGGTTCCGGCCCTCAAGGCCGCGCACTTCCTCGATGGCACGGCCCCGGACCCCCAAGCCGAGTGCCGTCGGGTCGGGGACCTCCTGCTCCGGTCCCCGATCGACGTCGCCTGCGTCGGGATCGGCGAGAACGGCCATCTCGCCTTCAACGACCCCCCCGCCGACTTCACGACGGAGGCCCCCTACCTGGTCGTCGATCTCGACGAGGCCTGCCGGCGGCAGCAATTCGGCGAGGGCTGGTTCCGGACGATCGACGACGTCCCCCGGCGGGCGATATCGATGTCCGTCCGTCAGATCCTCAAGAGCCGGGCCCTGGTCGTCACCGTGCCGGACGCCCGGAAGGCGCAAGCGCTGAAGGGGGCGCTCGAGGGGCCGGTCACCCCGCTCGTCCCCGCCTCGATCCTGCAGACGCACCCCGACTGCGCCGTCTACATGGACACGCCGGCGGCGGCCCTGCTGAGCGCGTACGAGCGCAGGTGACTCCCGCAGGAAGGGAGGGCGGCGCGGCGAGCCGAGTGCCGCGCCTTTTGTCGCCCGGCGAGCGTCATTGGCGTTTGCCAGTTTTGCACAAATGCGCTATGAATAACGGTGGCGTGTTGCGGCCTCCCGCGCCGCCGGATCGGCGGCCGGCCCGGGGTCCCCGGGGTCGCAGGCCGGCGACACACCGAGTATCCCGATCGTCATCCGTGACCTTCCACCCCGACCCCGCGAAACAGGAACGGACCGGCTCCGGGAGCGATGCGGCGCTACGTTCAGACCGTCGGCGGGGGGAACGGGGCCGCCCGGAATTGCATGTGTCGTCCGTGAAGCGGGGGGTTCGCCGCGACTCCCGGCGCGATGGCGGGATCGCCGCCCTTGGCACTACTTACCGTGGCGGATGCTTTACCGTTCCGTCGGGGCGGACGTCCAGGACGCGGGGACCCCGGCAGACCAGCTCGTCGGGGGGCGTCTCGTACCAGAGCCGGTACCCCAAAATGCCGATGCCATCCACCGCCTCAAGGCGGCCCCAGGCCAGCCCAAAGGCCTTGAGGAAGGCCCCGGCAATCGCGATCGCATGCCACTCGCTCCGAACGGGAATCCCGGACCGGAACGCGGCTTTCGCGGAAGGGAGTAGCGAGACGCCCGGCGTGGTCTCGCGCAGGAGGGACGTCATGGTGGCCTCCCTGAAGCCCGAGGGCGGGAGTGCGGCGAGCCGATCGAGGCGCGGCCCCGTTCCCCAGCCGCCCCATTCTGCGCCAAGCCGGTCAAGATGCGGTGAAGGTAGGGTTCAGGTCGGATGAGGCTCGGCGTAACCCCGCCCGGCCGCGACGCCAACACGTAACGGCGGGAGGAGGCCGCGATCCCCCGGCCCTTGGAGGCGAGATCCATGACGCGCCCGATCCCCGGCCTTCTGGTCGGCATGTGGACGATGGCGGCCGCCGGGGGGGCGATTCCGGCCGCGCCCCCCGGTCCCGGCGCCCCGGACCTTCAACCCCTCCGCGCCGCCGCAAGGCCGGAGGTCGCCCCGGGTTTCTACGCCACCCAGATCACGGCCCCGCTCGACGTCCCCGTCGGGGCGGCGATCCGAATGGCCGGGATCGACGTCCCCGCGCAGGCCGGCGACCGGGGCGAACTGAAGCTCGACCTGCGCGGCAACGGCAGCTTCACGACGTACCGCTCCGAACAGACGGTCGCCCTCACCCTGGCGCGCGACGACGCGAAACGCCCCTTCCCGGTCCGCCTCTTCCTCCGCCGGCATCCCGACGGGACGTGGACCTACCGGAACGTCACCCAGTTGGCGGTCCAGATCGAGGACGAGCCGCTCGTCGTCGTCGACGCCAACGGGAACGGCCTCTACAATGAACCGGGGGTGGACGGGATGGGGCTGCGCGGTTGCACGTACCTCTTCCCGCTTCCCGCGCCCGACGAGCGCTGGTGCACGCCGAAGCGGGAGTTGACCGGCCTGGAACTGGGCCCGTGGGGCGAGGATCTGAAGGTGCGCGGTCGCCCGCTCGCCACGGCTCACGCCTCCGCCCTGCCGGTGCTGCAGGGCGTCATCGAGGAACGCCTCAAGCTCGGCCTGACGCCGCGCCCCGAGGACCCGGCGCGGAGCGACGACCTGCAGAAGCACTGCGCCTACATGTCGGCGAACGAAACCCTCACGCACCCCGAGGACAAGGAGAAGCCCGGCTATACGCCGGAGGGGCACGAGGCCGGGATGCGCAGCATCCTGAGCATGGGCACGCCGGCCGACAAGGTCGCTTTCGGGATGGTGACGACCTATTTCCACCGGATCGACGTGATCCGTCCCGACACGATGCTTTTCGGCGTCGGCTACGCGGGTCGATACGGCGGGATCGACGGGCGGTCGGGAATGCGGAAGGGGGCGCCGAAGACCTGCTGGCCGGTCCTCTGCCCGGCACCGGGCCAAGAGGACGTCCCGCTCCGGTACGGCAAGGAGGCGCCGGACGCGACGCCGGGGGACGCGGAAGCGGGCTATCCCATCACGGTACAGTTCCACACAGGAACCTTGAGGCTCACGCGTCACGCGCTGCGCATCTTGCCGGCCGTGAGCGGGGCGCTCCCCCCGGTCGCCCGCGCGACGCTGCCGGAGGTCCCCTGCTATCCTTTCGACCCGCGGACGGGGGCGTCGAACGGGATGACGGGATTCCTCCGCTGCGCCTGCCTCATCCCGAAGGACCCGCTGCAGCCCGGGACAACTTACGAGGTGGCGCTGGAGGTCGAGGTGGACGGGGCGCCGTGGAGCCGGACGTGGCGCTTCACAACGGGGAACGGGGGAGAAGGCGGCCGGCGGCGGTCGCGGTAGCGTCGCGCGACGGAGCGCGAAGCGCCTCCCCCGGGGCGGCCTTCATGGGCCCGCGGGGGGCTCCCAGACGACCGACGCGTCGGGACCCGGGAAATTCGCGGGGACGGGGATCGTGACCTTGCCGGTGGCGGCCCACTCCGCGCCCCGCAGGAGGGTGGTGACGAAGCCGACGCATTTCACGGACCGCACGTCGTGTCCCAGGACGGTGTGGAAGACGCGCCCGTTGCCGTACGCGATCGTGAAGAGGATGGGCTCGTGCTCCCCCGTGCCGCCGTTGGCCTTGTCGGCGTAGGCGGTCGCCAGGAGCGTCAGGTTTTCCGCCGGCCCGCGCATCTTGGCGTAGAGCTCGTCCGACGTGTGCTTCCATCGTGCCGGCAGGCCCGCCATGATGGGATGGTCCGGCGCGCGCGTGTCGACGACAAACTCGTGATTCTTCCCGTGGGTTCCCCCGGGCCCCGGCTGGGTGTCCCGGACGATCTCCCCGTCCCGCCAGCGGATCATCGGCCCGGACTTCTCGTTCCGTCCGCCCCAGCCCCCCAGACCGATCATCTTGTTGTACGCGTCCCACTTCGGGAAAGCGTTGTCCGCGGCGTGGACAATGACCAGCCCGCCGCCGCCCGCGACGTACGTCTCGAACGCCTTGCACGTCTCGGCGGGCCAGAGGTCGCCGTTGTAGTTGGAGACGACCACGGCGTACTTCGAGAACGCCGGCTTGAACTCGTCCATCTTCGACTTATCCGGCGGCGTCGTCGCGACGTCGACCGTGAACCGCCCGGAGGTCTCCAGGGCCTGTTTCAAGACCGGCGAGACGGCCTTCCAGTTGTGGTTGTTCTGGCCGTCCACGAGAAGCGCCTTGATGGGCTCCGCGGCGCTCACGCCGGCGGCCGAGACGGCCAGCAGCGCGGCGGCGATCGTCATCCGGACCATGGCGGCCCCCTTCGCGGGAAAAATCGACCCAGACGCTCATTTTTTCAGGAGCTCGCGGACGGCGGCGGCCACGCGATCCGGCGTGAAGCCGAACTTCGCGTTGAGGTCCTTGACCGGGGCGGAGGCGCCGAAGGTCCGCATGCCGATGACGCGGCCGGCCGCGCCGACGTAGCGCTCCCAGCCGAGCGTCGCGCCCTGTTCGACCGCGACGCGCACCGGGAGGGCGGGCGGCAGGACGCTCTCGCGGTATTCTTTCGGCTGGCGCTCGAAGAGCTCCCAGGAAGGCATCGAGACCACGCGCGTGCGGATGCCCGCGGCGGAGAGGGCCTCGTGAGCGCTCACGGCCACGCAGAGCTCGCTGCCGGAGGCGATCAGGATCGCCTCGGGGGCCGCCCCGCCGGGCGGGTCGGCCAGGACGTACGCGCCGCGGGCGAGGCCGGAGGCGGGGGCGTACCTCGCCCGGTCCAGCGTCGGGAGCGGCTGGCGAGAAAGGACCAGGAGCACCGGCTCGTGGCGCCCGGGCAGCAGCGCCCGATAGGCCTCGACAACCTCGTTGGCGTCGCCGGGGCGGACGACCAGGACGCCGGGCATGGCGCGGAAGGAGGCGAGGTGTTCCACCGGCTGGTGGGTCGGTCCGTCCTCGCCGTCGCCGAGGGCATCGTGCGTAAGAATATAGAGGACGGGGAGCTCCATGAGCGCCGCGAGGCGGATGGCGGGACGGGCGTAGTCGCTGAAGACGAAGAACGTCGCCCCGTAGCCGCGGAGGCCGGAGAGGGTCAGGCCGTTGACGACGGCGCCCATGGCGTGCTCGCGGATGCCGAAGTGGAAGTTGCGGCCGGCGGGGTTGTCCTTCTGGAAGCTGGTCGCCCCCGGGAAGGTGAGCAGGGATTTGTTCGAGGACCCGAGGTCCGCGGAGCCGCCGAGGAGCCAGGGAATGGCCTGGGCGGCGGCGTTGAGGACCTTGCCGGAGGCGTCGCGGCCCGCGACGCCCTTGGGGTCGGCCGGGAAAACGGGGAGCCTGCGGTCCCAACCGTCCGGGAGCTCGCGGCGCTGCATCTGTTCGATCTCGCGGGCGAGGTCGGGGTGCTGGGCGCGGTAGGCCTCGAAGCGCGCCGCCCAAGCCTTCCGGGCGGCCGCGCCGCGCGCGCCGACGCCGGCGGCGAAATGGTCGTAGACGCCGTCCGGCACGAGAAACGCCGCATCCTCCGGCCATCCATAGGCGCGCTTGGTGAGCCGGACCTCCTCCTCGCCCAGCGGCTCGCCGTGGGCCCCGCACGTGTCCTGCTTGTGGGGGGAGCCGAAGGCGATGTGGCTGTCGAGGACGATGAGCGTCGGCCGGCCCTTCGTCGCGCGGAATTCGGCGAGGGCCCGCTCGATCTTGACGACGTCGTTGGCGTCATCCACGTGGAGGACGTTCCAGCCGTAGGCGCGGAAACGGGCGGGGACGTCCTCGGTGAACGTCAGGCTCGTGCTCCCCTCGATCGTGATGCGGTTGTTGTCGAAGATCCAGCAGAGGGTATCGAGCCCGAGGTGGGCGGCCAGGGAGGCCGCCTCGGAGGAGACGCCCTCCATCATGCAGCCGTCGCCGCAAACGGCGTAGACGTTGTACGTGAAGAGGTCGAAGCCCGGCTTGTTGTAGCGCGCCGCGAGCCACTTCCGCGCGATCGCCAAGCCGACGCTCGTGGCGACGCCTTGGCCGAGGGGGCCGGTCGTGGTCTCGACGCCGGTGACCAGGGGGTGCTCGGGGTGGCCGGGCGCGCGGCTGTCGAGCTGGCGGAATCGCTTGAGATCCTCCATCGACACGGAGGGCCGGCCGAGGGGCTTGCCGTCGGGGCCGACGCCCTGGACGCGGGTCAGGTGGAGCATCGACCAGATCAACATGGAGGCGTGGCCGTTGGAGAGAACGAACCGGTCGCGGTTGGGCCAGAGCGGGTCCTGGGGATCGTACACCATCGCCCGGTTCCAGATCGCATAGGCCAGCGGCGCGAGCGCCATGGGGGCGCCCGGGTGGCCGGACTTGGCCTTCTGGACGGCGTCCATCGAGAGGGTGCGGATCGTATCCACGGCCGTCTTCACGATCGCGTCGTTCGACATGGCGGCGTTCCTCTCCGCAGGCTGCGATTGCAACAGGGCGCCGGACGGGGTGCCCGGCGCCCGGGACGATAAACTGTACCTCTATATTGCGCAATCCGCTCGAGCGCAAGGCATTTTCGGAGCGGAGGGGGCATTCGGACGCGCGCGCCCGGGCTCCGTGCGCCCGCCGAAAAGCAACCGCCTTCCCGTTCCCTCCCGGAGGCGGCGCCGCCGGCCTGATTTCCGCTCATTCCCTTCTCCCCCGCGCGCGCAGCCGCTCCAGCGCCTCCAGCACCGGCGCGACTTGGATCGCGCTCCGGTAGACCAGGATGTCCTCCGGTATCGACGCGCCCTCGCGAAGCGAGGCGGCCGGCACCGCCATCAGGATCCGGCGGCTCCGGAACCGCCGGTACGTCTCCCGCTTGTGGGCCAGGTACTCCGGCGTCCAGAAACCCACGATCTCGAAGAGCACCTCCGCGCCGTCCGCGTGGCGGAAGACGAAGTCCGGCACAAACGCCGTCTGGCCCTCCCAGACGACCTCGCCCTCCCGGTCCAACCTCCACCCCTCCCGCTCCGCTCCGAACTTCGCGGCAAACCGCTCCTCCAGCGTCGAGTCGAAGAGCTCCGGCGGCGGCAGATGGCTCCGGAGGCCGTCCTGCTCCGAAAGCGCCAGCCGCGCCTTCCAGCCCCGCGGCGTCACGAGCGACGCCTCCATCGCCCAGCCCCTGCAGGCCAGGAGCGCCGGAAGGAAACGGGCGAGGTTCACGCCGTACCGGCGCGTCTCCCGAAGGACGGAGGCGGGGCCGGCAAGGTCGATCCGGTATGCCGAGGGGCCTGTCCGCCGGATCTCGTGGAGAAGCCGGGCCAGCTTCGCGTAGCGAAGGATCGACTTGAAGTCCGCCGTCGCCCGGATGCACATCCGCTCCGCGCGGTAGAGCGCGGCCTGGACCTGGGCGACGTTGTACCGGGAGAGGAGCGCCTCCGGCGAGGGGTATCCCTTGAAATTCCGAAGCCGGTGGCAGGAAATCACGTCCGCGTAGAGGTCCGCCTCGATCGCCTCCCACGGCCGGCCAAGCTCCCGTGCGATCCTCGCCTTCGCCGCCGCCTCGCCGGTCTCGAAGAGCCGGTCCGTCTCCCGGACGAGGGGGTGGAGCTTCGCCGCCAGGTCAAAAACGCTCAGGCGCAGCGCCGCCGCCCGGCCTTTCGCATCCTCGTCGTAGTCGCTGGCGTCGTCGAGGAGCTTGCAGAAGGCCCGGATCCGGCGGGCGTCGCAGTCCGGCTCGTCGGCGAAGATCCCCTCGACCGACCGGTGGAGGTCGGCCCGGGTCCGGCCGATCCCCGTCCGGTAGACCCGGAGCATCCGCTCCGCGTAGGTGGCGTAGTGGCCGTGCGACGTCCGCGTCAGGCGGTCGGGCACGGCGCGCCCGCGGTCATACGCGACGATGGCGAGTTCGCTCGTAAGCATCGCTCCGGCGCCTCCGCCGGGACCGTTCCTCGTCCCGGCTGTCCTCGGTCACCACCTCGTAGAGCGTGGCCCGCGCCCCGCCGGTCTTGCGCAGGATCCGTCCCAGCCGCTGCTTGGCTTGCCGTGTGGAGGCTTGGCCGCCGATCACGATGGCCACCTTCGCGGCCGGGACGTCCACGCCCTCGTCGAGGACCTGGTTGGCGACGAGCGCGGGGAACCGGCCGGAGGAGAAGCCCTCCAAAACCGCCAGCCGCTCCCGCTTCCGCGTGTGGGAGAGGATGGTGGGGAGGAGGAACCGGCGGGAGACATCGATCGCCATGGCGTTCGAGCCGGCGAAGACGAGGGTGCGTTCGCCCACGTGAAGGCGGAAGAGGTCCTCGAGCACCCGGAGCTTCTCCGCGGCGCGGTCCTCGATGGACTGCTTGAGCCGGAACGCCCGCAGGGCGCGGCGGGCGGCCGGGTCCCGGCCCGCGTCCGCGCAGAGGTCCTCCCACCCGTAGTCCTTCTCCAGGGCGCGCCGGGCGGCGAGGAACGCCCGCACGTCGCGCGCGGCCTCGTCGTAGACGGCCTGTTCCTCCTCGCGGAGGGCGACGGGGATCCGAATCACGTCGTAGTCGGCCAGCACCGCCCCGGCGGCCTCCGGGAGGCTCTGGCGGTAGACGACAGGCCCGACGAGGCGGTCGAGGTCGGCGTGGAGCCCGTCGGACCGCTCGGGGGTGGCGGTGAGGGCGAGGCGCTTCGGGGCGGCGCAGCAGAGGGCCGCCTCGCGGCGGCTGCGGCCCGGCAGGTGGTGGGCCTCGTCGAAAACGACCAGGCCGAACAGCGCCCCCAGCTCGCCCATGTGGAGGTAGGCGCTGTCGTAGGTGGCGACGGAGACGGGGCGGACGTTGAAGCGGGAGTCGCCGATGACGCCGGCGTCGTAGCCGAGGCCGCGGAGGATTCGGCGGTGCCACTGGTACATGAGATCCCGGACGGGGGCGACGACGAGGGTGGAGACGGCGGACGCGGCCATGATGGCCAGCGCCACCTCGGTCTTGCCCGTCCCGGTGGGCATGATCACTTGGCCGCGCCCGCCGGCGGCACGCCACGCCGCGACGGCGTCCCGCTGGGCGGGTCGGAGCGGCGGGAGATCGACGCGGGGCCACACAACGGCCTTGGGCTCGGGAACGTCGTCGAAGAACCGGACGCCGAAGCGGTCGCGGAGGGCCTCGCGGGCCGCGGCGTAGTGGAGGGCGTCACCGCGCCACGCGGAGGCGCGATCGTCCCAAACCCAGGAGACGCCGGCCGGGGGCGGCGCCCCCGCGTCCCGGCCGAGGCCGGTCAGGAGCAGGGTGCCGCGGTCGAAACCGAGCCGGATTGAGGCGGGGGTCGGATGCATCGGTGCCTGCGAGGTTCGGGATCTGAAATGGATCGCGGCGCGCTCATGCGATCCGCCGCCTCAGGTCGAGCAGCGTGATGTCGTCCGAGGGCGCGGCCGTCCCGCGGTGGGCGGCGATCGCGGCGACGACGGCGTCCACCATCGCCCGCGACGACTGCAGGGCGTTCGCGTTGACGACCCGCAGGAACGCTTCTTCCCCGAACTCCTCATCCCGCGCGTTCATCGCTTCCACCACGCCGTCCGTGTAGAACAAAATGCGGTCTCCGGCGCCGAAACGGATCGACTCCTCGCGCAGGGACGCGTCGAACCGGTCCGGTCCCGCCACCCCGAGGGGGAGGCCGCGGTTGCCGAGCAGCCGCGCGCGCAGCGACGTGCCTTCCCGCACGACAGGCGGGTTGTGGCCGCAATTCACGAGCGTCAACTCCCCCGTCGGGAGATGGAGGCACGCGTAGACGACCGAAACGAACATCCCCGGCTTGATGTCGGCGCGGACAAGCCGGTTGACCGCGGCAGCCGTCTCGGCCGGCGAGGCGTTGCCGGCGGCGGCGTTCCGGAACGCGCTACGGACCATGACCATGACCATGGCGCCGGAGACGCCCTTGCCCGAAACATCCCCCACCACGAACCCGGCCCGGTCGCCCGCGAGCGGGAACGCGTCCAGGCAGTCGCCGCCCACGTTGCCGGCGGGGAGATAGGCGTGCGCGGCGTCCCACCCGGCCAGGGGGGGAAGGTCGCGCGGGATGAGCTTCTCCTGGACCTCTCGGGCCCGCTCCTGGTCCGCTGTCTCCTCAGGCCGGTCCGGTCGCGGGCCGTCGTGGCGGGCCTCGGCGGGAACGGTCGCCGGGGAGGGGGGGGGAGACGCGGCCGGGCTCTCTCCCACCCTCGGGAAGCCCCGTTCCTCCAGCGGATCCGCAATGTCCAGCAGGCTCCGCCCTTCCCAAGCCTGGTCCCGGGGAGCGATCGGGGTAGGCGCCGTGAGCGGCGCGTTCGCCGCCACGCGGATCGACGTGTCCGGATCCGATCGGCCCCGGTCCAGCACCGCCTGCGCCGCCGGGTCCGAGCGAAACGCGGTCAGCGCCCGCAGCGCGGCGGCGCGAACGACGGGCGGGACGGACTTGAGGATCTGGGTCATCCCGAGCGGTCCTTTCGATCCGGCCCACACGAGCGTCGCCACCGCCCGCGGATCGCCGATCTGGCCGAGCGCGATGCAGGCCGCGGCGCGCACGACGCTCGCCTCCGATCTTGATTTCACGATCCGGCCCAGCGGCTCGACGGCCTCCGGGTCTCGGAGCCGGCCGAGCATCTCCACGAGGTCAACCCGCAGGTCAGGATCCGCCTCCGTCTCCAGGGCGTTGCGAAGGGCCAAGCCGGCCTGCTTCGCATCGCGGCCGGCGAGGAGGTCGTCGAGGCGGGACCGGGCGGGCTCGGGCGGCGAAGGGAGGCGGCCGCCGGAGACCGGCTTGGGCGTCGTGGTCCCCGGGAGGACGGGGGCGGGCTCGGGCGGAAGCGCCTGCAACAACGAGGCGTGAAAGGGCGTGTCCCGGAAGGCGTCCGCGATCGTTTTCCCGACCCGGCGCAGGGCGGCCTGAACCTCCGGCGGGGAGTCCGCCGCCAGGCGCGCGAGCTCGCCCATCGCGGCCCGCGCCGCCCCCAGCGGCAGGCTGCCGGCGGCGACGGCCGCCGGGATCGCAGTCCCGGTCGCCGTCTCGCCGGGCCCCCGCGGACGCATCATCCGGAGGGTCTCGCCGGACCGGCGCGGCCCCGGCTCCGCCGGGCCGGGCGCCTCCGGCGGAGGGGCACCCGTCGTGTCGACCACGACGCGCAAGATCCGCCCCGCGCGAAGCCTCCGGTTGATCTCCGCCCCATCCCGCAGGTCCCAGAACCGCCCCGCCAGGATGTCGAGGAAGTCGATCAGTTCGGCGGGCCCGAGCTCCGCGTGAAACGTGACGGATCGGACGCCGGCAGCGCGAAGGAGGGCGGACAGCGACGTCTGCAGACCGGACGAGATCGGTCCGCCGTCCGGCACCACCCGGCCGTTGACAAGAAGGTCGTTTCGATCGATCTCGAACGTCAGCTTTCCTGCCCCATCCAGACAAGCCGGGACGATGCCGCAGAAGGCGTCGGCCGCCTGACGGACGAGGGGACTGTCCTTGGCGTGAAGACGAAGCTGGAGCAAAACGGCCTTGAGACGGGTCAGGCCGTCGATCAGCAGGGGGTTAATGCCAAGGGGCGAAACAGGGCTCATGGCTGTGTCGAGGGGCACCGATTATATGCCGAACGCGGCTGCAAAGTCATGTTTTGTCTTTCGGCGTAACGGCGCGTGCGCGGCGGGATCGGGGCAATGTTACGAAACGAAACATTCCCCATGGCCGCGCCGCACGATCGATTCCAGCGTAACATCTTCTGAAATAATAACTTGGGCAAATTTTGCGAGTTTGGCACGCTATTTGCTTATACAGGTTCCCTGTCTTCGCGAAGACCTGTGACGAGATGCGAGCCGGGAGCGGGAGGCTGGACCTCGCGTCAGCGGGCGCCCTCGCAACCGACTCACGCGGTCAACGTGTACACCGGGCCTGCCCGCGCCCCGACCGGGCGATGGCGGGAACGACTTGCCGCCGCCCCACGGGAGCGACGGCGGGAAAGGAGAAGATCATGGAAGGCGCGAAGAACGGGAATGGAAACGGGTTGCGTCCGAAGCCGCTCTTTTCGCGAACGATTCGGCCGAATGGCAAGCTCTTCTTCCTCGACGTCTACGAGGGAAGGATCGGACTGCCATACCTCTCCATCTGCGAGAACCGGAAGGACAAGGAGGGGAACTTCACTCGCATCCGACTGTACCTGAGCCGCGAGGCGATTCCCGAGATGCGAGACGCCCTGGACGAAGTTCATGAGTTCTTCGAGTCCCACATTCCCGCCCCAGCCGGCGGGCGCGGCGGCGAGGGAGGCGGCGGCGAGGAGGCTTAGCGATCCCACCCCTGGCAGCCGGCGCCCGGGCTGCGGGAGGTCCGGGCGCCGGCCACGCCAAGGAGCGCAAAGACTCCTGTTGCTGCGGTGCAGATCGACTCCGCGCGTTTCGGCAACAGACCTGTTAAGTAATCGTCCCTGTTTTCCTATTCGGGTGGTACGATAGGGCGTCGTCTTGGAGCCCTCTTGAGGCCATGTCCGAGCTCTCGACGGGTCGCGACGAAGTGCTGAGGCTGTTCCTTCAGCATCAGGCGATGCTCGCCGGCTTCCTCTACACCCTGCTGGAGGACTGGGAACTGGTCGAGGAGGCCGTCCAAGAGACAGCCGTGTTCATCTGTTCCCGGTGGCGCGATTTCACGCCCGGGACGGATTTCGGCGCGTGGGCCCGTACGGTGGCGCGGTTCAGGGCCCGCGAGGCTTTCCGGCGGCGCCGGCGCGCGGCCGGCCGCCCCCTCGAAGGGGTCCTGGACGGACTTGCCGAGCCCGTCGCCGAGCAAGTCTGGAAGTCCCAGGGCGTCTTCTCCTCGCGCCACAAGGATGCCTTGGCCCGCTGTCTCCAGGATCTGCCCGACGTCCAGCGACGCGTCGTCGAGCTCCACTATTTCGACGGGCGGCCCTGCGAGCGTATTGCCGCGCGGTACAAGCGCCGCATCGAGGCCGTCTACATGACGCTGAGCCGCGTCCGGCGGCGGTTGAAGGCCTGCGTCGAGCGGCGGCTGGCCGAGGAGGTTGAGGCGGGGTAAGGTGCCCGGGGCATGACGAGCCCTGGAAGCCCGGGGCGTCCGGAGAGAGTTCCGGTTCTGTTCGCGCCCCCGGAGCGGCGCGCCTCTCGGGTCTGTCCCTGCGGAGCGTGAGGCATGTCGGATGCGCGCGAGGATGAACGCTGGGATGTTCTGATCGAGCGCTACCTCGAGGGAACGCTCTTCCCCGAGGAGCGCGCCCGGCTCCGCCGGCGTCTCGAAGCCGACCCTGCGTTCCGAGAACGGTTTGTGGGGGATGTCGTCCAGGAGTCGAGGCTGCGGACAATCGGGCGCGAGACGGCCGCGGCGCGCGGGGCCCTCCAAGGCTTCGTCTCCCCGTTGGAGCGAGCCTTCGCCGTGCGGCGCGCGCGACGCCGCGTCACGGTCTTCGCCGCCGCCGCCCTCCTGGGAGCGGTCGGCGGCGCTCTCTGGGTCGCCCGCGGGACCGTTCCGCCCGCCGCCCGAATCGTGCGGATCGACGGCGGGGTCACCGTCCGGGATGGCGGAAACCGCATCCCGGCCCGCGCGGGCGGGGATCTCCTGGCCGGACAGGGGCTCGAGACGGACGGGGGGGACGCCGCCGCTGTGCTCGCGTGCCCGGACGGGACGCGCTTGGAGCTGGGCGGGGAGACCCGGCTTGCCGGCCTGCCCGCCCAGGGCGACGGGCCGTGGACGGTCACGCTCGAGCGCGGACGGCTGGAGGCCGACGTGCCGCCCCGCCCCGGCGGCGCGCCGTTCGTCCTGGCCACCCCCCACGCCCGCGCCGAGGTCGTCGGCACGCGTCTTGCCTGCTGGGTGACCGAGGAGGCGACGCGCCTCGAAGTTCGCGAGGGGCGCGTCCGGATCGCGCGCCGCGTCGACGGCGCCGCCTGCGAGGTCGCCGCCGGCCGGTTCGTCGTCGCAGGCGCCGAAGCCGCCGGCCGGCTTGCGCCGCGCGAGATGACGCCGCCCTATGCGTACTACGAAACCGTGCTCAACCCGTCGTTCGAGGAGGACGCCGACGGGGACGGCCGGCCCGACCACTGGTCGAACACGCGGATCCGGCGCGACGCGGAACGGGCCCACGACGGGGTCGCCTCGATGCGCGTCGAGGGGCCCGACGCGCCGGGGGCTTATTCGCGCCAGTTCTTCCGGCTCCAACCGGGGACGCGCTACCGAATGACGGCTTGGCTCCGGACGCACGGCGTCGCCGGCGGGCTCGGACGGGGCGTGCGCCTCCGCTTCGTCCAACTCAGCCCCGCCCCCCTGGAGCTGGCGGCAACCCCGTGGATGGACGGAACCCGGGCGTGGGAGCGGATCGAGACCGGATTCGTCACGCCGGCCGACCACCGCTACGGGCGCCTGGACATCCAGTGGTCGCTGGGGGAGGGGGAGACGGTCTGGGCGGACGCGGTGGGCCTCGAGCGGGTCGAGTAAGGAACGGGCCGAACAAGAGGTGGCGCCTCGGTCGCCGGGACAACCCCGCATTCCCTCTGTGACAATTGTCCGGATTGTTCAACCATGGCGCGGAGCGCCATGGCCTCCCGCCCCGCCCTGTGCTATCCTTCCATCCCCCATCCGGAGATCCCGCTCATGCGCGTCCTGCTCCTCGGCGGCACCGGCAATCTCTCGGCCGACTGCGCGGCGGCGCTGGTCCGCCGGGCGCACGATGTGTCAGTCGTCACCCGGGGGCGCTCGCCGGGTCCGGCCGGGACGCGGGCGATCGTTGCCGACCGGGCTGACGGGCGCGCCCTCGGGGAGGCGCTGCGGGCCGCGGCGCCCGAGGTCGTGATCGACTTCCTCGCCTTCAAGCCTGCCGATCTCGAGCCCGTCGCCGAAACCCTGGCCGGACGCCTCCGACAGTACATTTTCATCAGCTCGGCCACCGTCTACGCCAAGCCCCATCCCCTTCCGATCACGGAGTCGGCGCCGCTGGGCAACACATGGTCCGCGTACGCGCGGGACAAGCAGGCGTGCGAGACGTGGCTGGCCGCGCGCGGCCGGGAACTGCCGTACACGATCGTCCGCCCTTCCCACACCTTCTCCGAGCGATGGATCCCCAACCTCGTCGCCAGCAGCGGCTACGCCTTCGCGCGGAGGCTGCGCGAGGGCCGCCCCGTCTTCGTGCCCGGCGACGGACAGTCGCTCTGGACGCTGACGACGGCGCGCGACTTCGCGGAGGGGCTGGCGGGGCTCGTGGGAAACGAGGCCTCGATCGGCGAGGCCTATCACATCACGAGCGACGCGGCGCACACGTGGAATTGGATCACCGAGGCGGTCGCCCGTGCGGTCGGGGCGAGGGAGCCCGTCATCGAGCGGATCCCCCTGGATTTCATCTGCCGGGCCGAGCCGGCGCTGGAGGCGAAGCTGCGGGGGGACAAGGCGCAGACGGCCGTCTTCGACAACGCGAAGATCAAGCGCGCCATGCCCGGGTTCGAGTGCCGGGACACGCTGCGCGACGGGCTGGCGGCCTCGGCGGCTTGGTTCGAGGCCCACCCGGAGGCGAAACGACCCGACCCGGCGGTGGACGCGGTGTGGGATCGCGTGATCGACGCCTGGCGGCGCCGGTGAGCGGGGCGCGAGTCCGCCGCGGGAGCGTCCGGTCCAGGGTCCGGTCGGTTCCGCCGAGCGCGGCTGGAGCTCAGCCCGGGTTCGCCGGCGCGGCCGGGGCGGCGGGCGTCCCGGGATGACGCCAGGTCTTCCAGCGGTCCAGGAGCCAGGCGCGCTGTTTCCACGCCACGCCGCCCAGGATGGCCAGGAGGACGATGAGGAGGGCGAGGCTCCGTCGACGCCGGCGCGCCGCCTCATCCGAGAAGGGGTCGTGCAGTCTGCGCCGCGCCCCCGGGGGCAGCGCCTTGATTTCGGTCAGGTAGGCGCCGAGGGGGATGTTGATCCGGACCCGGCCGTTGATGGCCCAGCCGGTGCCTTCGAGGATCGGGCCGAGGGTGCGCTGGCGGAGCTTGAGCCAGGCGATCAGCATCGACGGGCCGGAGATCAAGAGCATCAGGCCGATCAGGCCCAGCGGCATCCACCAGCCGAGGTTGAGGAACCCGCTCAGCGCGCCGCCGACCATGGTGCCGATGGCGCCGAGGCCGACGCCGAGCGCGGCGACCGTGCCGACCTCGAATTTGGGCGTGGCGGCCGGGGGCTTGGCGGCCGGGGGCTTGCCGCCGGCGGCGGCGTCGACCGCGACGGCGGCCGCTTCCTGCAGGCGAGAGGTGGCGGCCTCGTCGGCGGCCGCCGCCCGCTTGGCGATTTGCTCCTCGATAAAGCGCAGAAACTTTTTGTAGGGCGATGCGAACGCCTGGCGGATGCTGATCGGGTGGTCGACGATCTTGACGATGGTGGCATCCCAGTCGCGGCCTTGGCGATCGTAGAAGAGGCCGTTCCGCCCGACCATCAGGTAATCGCTGTCGCCCCGGGTGAAGCAGGCGGCGACGGTCATCTTTTCGCCGGAGGCGCGGCGGAGATCGCAGTAGGCGATGCAGACCTTGCCGAGCGATCCGAGCGGCAGGTGCGCGGCGGGGTCGTCGACCCGAATGCAGAGAAAACAGGCGCGCTGGTCGAGATAGAGGGTCCCGGCTTGAAAGATCGCCTCCTTCGAGAGGTCGTAGAAGTCGGCGAAGTTGACGAAGTTGCGGAGCAGGACGGCGAGATCGCGGTAGTAGCGGACCAGCCTCTCGACATCCTCGAAGCGCTCGACCTGCGGCTTCACCGCCAGGTCCCGGGCGATCAGGTCGGCGACGGCGGCCTTGTCGTTTGCGGCGACGATGGCGCGGACGCGCTCGAGGCCGAGCGGCTCGACGGCCGCCCCCGATTTCGCGGCCAGCCAGGCCTCGTAGGGGGCGAAGCGGGCGCAGAGGGCGTCCCAATCGGCGCTGGTCAGCGACGTCGTGCCGGCGCCCAGGAGGGGCGCGACCACCCGGGCGTTAAAGGCGTCGATCCGGTCGCGCCAGGCCGGGTTCACCGCCGCGTTGAGCTGCAGCGGCTTGTCCGGCTCGACGCGCTGGAGGGGAAGGCCGGCGACCTCGGCGTTCTCGAGGGAGAGATCCTGGGCCGCGAAGGCCAGGTAGTCCTGCTCCGCGCGGTTCAGGGCACCCGCGGCGCGGGGGTCATAGGCCGCCAAGCGGCAGCGCGAGAAATAGTCGGAGATCTTCCCCTTCACCGCGCAGAAGGCGGCGTGCGCCGCGGCGGTGTCGTCCCCGAGGATCTGGGCCGGCGCGGCCGCCCCGGCCCAGGCGACCAGCGCCTCGCACGCCGCAAAGAAGGCGTCGGCCTTCGCCTGGTCGATGCCGGGCTTGCCGCTGCGGTCGGGCACCGCGCCCTGAATGGCGAGGATGTCGGAGATCGTTTGCTTGACCGCCGGCGTCTCGGCGGCCTCGGGCGTGATCACGCCGTCGCCGTTGAAGGTCGTGCCGGCGAAGAGCTTCGCGGTGTCGCTGTTGTCGGCGACCGCGAGGCGGGCGGCGTCGGGCTTGCCGAGGTTGGCGAGAACCTGGCGGGCGGAGGCCAGCAGCGCCCGGCCCGCGTCGGTGGCGCTGTCGATCGAGGCGAGCGGGAGACCGTCGGCGCCCTTCGCGAGCTCGGCCGGGTCCTTGAGGAGGCCGCAGGCCCACTCGACGGCGGCGAGGACTTCCGGCGCGCGGACACGGCCGTCCTTGTCGGTGTCGAGCAGTTCCAGCGTGCGCGCGTCGAACTGCAACCCTTTCACCGGGCAGGCCAGCGCCACCCAGAGCTTCGGGTCGAGCTGGCGCAGGTTGCGAAAGTCCTCCGCGGTCTCGAGCAGGACCTGATCGAGACCGCCGGCGCGGAAGAACGTCCACGTGTGCTGGCCCATGGGAGCCTCCCCGGCAAACGCCACAGCAGCGGGGTCAACGACAGGCCAGTATAGAGCAGAAGGCCCGGCTTGGATAAGAAATTGCGCGGGGGCCGTCCCGCGCGTCGCGCGCCGCGGCCGGAGGAGCCGGCAATTGACGCTGACGACCGAGGGTGGTAGCGTCCATCCATGAGCCTCTACGACGCCCCCCTTTCGCCGTACGTCCGCCGGTCGGTCTCGCCTTCCCCGGTCGGGCGGATGATGGCGGAGTTCGCCGCCGACTTCCGGGACGGCCTCGACACGAACCTGGGCATCGGCTACGTCAACGAGCGGACGATCCCGAGCCGGCGGATCGCGGAGGCGCTCAGCGCGGTGCTGGCCGATCCCGCGCGCCACCGCCATCCGCTCAACTATGGAGGTCCGGCGGGGGACGCGTGTCTCGTCGCCGCCCTCCGGCGCTATCTGGCCAGCAACGTCGCGCAGGGGCTTCCGGCGGAGGCCCTCGATCGCTGCCGGGTCATTGTCGGGCCCAGCGGGGCAACCAGCCTGCTCGACGGCCTCGCGCAGGTCATCGAGCCGGGGATCGTCGTCACCTCCGATCCGATGTACTACATCTACTGCGAGTATCTCGAGCGGCGCGGCTTCGAGCTGCTCGCCGTGCCGGAGGACGGGGACGGGATCCGGGTGGACCGGCTGGAGGCGAAGCTGGCGGCGTTGGGGCCGCGACGCGAGGGCGTCCGCTTCGTCTACGTCGCCACGGTCGGGAACCCGACGGGCTCGATCCTCTCGAACGCCCGGCGGCGGGCGCTGGTGGAGGCGGCGGCGCGCCTCTCGGAAGACCTGGGCCGCCGCGTCCCCGTCGTCCTCGACCGCGCCTACGAGGACCTCGTTCACGACCCGTCCGTCCCGCCCCTCCGCTCGGCGCTGCCGGACGATCCCCTGGGCCTCGCGCACGAGATCGGGACGCTCTCGAAGGTGCTGGCGCCAGGTCTGCGGATCGGTTACCTCGTGGCGCGCCCCTCGCCGCTGCTGGACGCGCTCGTGCAGCGGACGAACGATTGCGGCTTCAGCGCACCCGCCCTGACCCAGGCGATCGCCGGCCGGCTGCTCGACCAGCACCTGCCGGAGCAGATCGAGACGGTCCGCGCCGGCTACCGGGAAAAAGCGCAGGCCACGGGGGAGGCGATTCGAGCGTACCTCGGGCCGCACCTCGAGCGGATGACCGGAGGCCGGGCGGGCTTCTATTACTATCTCGTGTTCCGGCGGCTCGAGACGGGGGAGCGGAGCCGATTCTTCCGTATCCTGACGCGGACGACGGGGGACGCCGCGGTGGACGGCCCGGCGGGAGAGAAGAAACCGCGGGTCTTCTACCTCCCGGGCGAACACTGCGTCCACCCGCGCGGCGACCTGGTGGCGGAAGGGTCGCGGTCGCTTCGGATCTCGTACGGCTACGAGGAGATCGGACGGATCGTCGCCGCCATCCGCGCGATGCGCGAGGCGGCGGACGGCGTCACCTCCCCGAATTCGCGCGTCCCCTGAAGTCGCCCGCCGGGAAGTCCTGGGCTGGATCGTGCTTCGCGAATCGCGGGGCTTCGACTCCGGCATCCCCTTCAAAGGCGCGGGATCGGGATGGGCGGTTGAAGCGCTTACCCGCCATCGAGCAGCTTCCGCAGGTAACCCAGCGCCCGCGCCGCGACTTCGCCGGGGTTCTGCACGAACGGGTAGAGCTCCACGGTGACCCATCCCCGGTAGTCGATCTCGCGCAGCGCCGCGAAGATCGCGCGGAAGTCGACGATCCCGTCGCCCGGCACCCGGTGGAAGTGCCGGCGGTCAGCGCTGATGTCCTCGAGGTGGATATGGTCGATCCGGTTCCCGAACGTCCGGACGAGCGCCGCCGGGTCCTCGTTGACGACGACGAAGTGGCCGATATCGAAATTGAGCCCCAACCCGGGGTGCGGCACCTCGTCGAGCAGGCGCTGCATCTGGGCGGATCGCTCGATCAGCAGCCCCGGCTCGGGCTCGACGAGGACCTTGACACGGGCCTCCGCGGCGACGGGGAGGACCTCGTCGAGCCCCTGCCGGAAGAGCGCCCACGCCTCCTCGTACGACATCCCCTCGACCGGCCCGCCGGGCTCGGTGGAGAGCTGGCTGCCGCCGAGGGCGCGGGCGACGCGGCAGGCGGCTTTCGTGTGCTCGATTCGCTGGCGGCGCAGCGCGGGATCGGCCTCGACCCACGACGGGTGGTGGAAGTCGCCGACGGCGCCCATCATGAAGGCGTTGAAGTTGGCGATGGCAAGGCCCGAGGCGTCGATCTCCGCCTTCAGGCCCGCGATCTTTTCCGGCGTCAGGTGCGCGGGGAAGGCGTGAGGGGCGTCGAGCATCATCTCGAACCCCTCGTAGCCGGCTTCGCGCACAAGGCGCAGGGCGTCGGCGAAAGCATGTTTCCGGAAGGCGTTGGTGCTGAAGGCAAAGCGGAACATGGCACCTCCGGGAGGCAAGCGGACGCGGGCCGTCACCAGCGTACACGGAACGTCCCCGATTTCACAGGGTTAGAATCGTCCGGACCGGCCGCCGGGGCCCGTCCCCGGCGCCCCCTCAAAAGATTGTCGCATTCCCTCCCATCGGGTATGCTCCCGTCCGTTCCGGGGAGAGGCGCCGATGACGCAGCGGAAAATGGATCCGGCCACCGAGTTTTCCGACACGTACCGGTTCCGTCTCGTGCGGAAGATCGCCGACGGGGGGATGGGATCGGTCCACGAGGCGGTTCTCTACGGCGCCAACGGGTTCCAGAAGACCGTCGTCATCAAGACCATTCTCGAGAGTCTGACCCGGGACCAGGAGTTCGTGGAGATGTTCATCGGGGAGGCGAAGCTGGTCGCCGACCTCGTCCATCAAAACATCTGCCAAGTCTACCAGCTCGGGAAGCTCGAGAACCGATATTACATCGCGATGGAGTTCGTGGCGGGGGTGAACCTGAAGGAGTTTATCGATCGCCACCTGCTTGAGGGGCTCCTGGTCCCGCCCGAGCTGGGGACGTTCATCATCAGTCGTGTTTGCCGCGGGCTCGAGTACGCACACCGGAAACGCGACGCGCACGGGCAGCCGCTCGGCGTCGTCCACCGCGATGTCAGTCCCAAGAATATCATGATCGCCGCCGACGGCGAGGTGAAGCTGACCGACTTCGGCATCGCCAAGGCCCGCCACTACATGAAGGACCAGGAGGGGGAGGTCCTCATGGGCAAGGTCCAGTACATGTCCCCCGAGCAGGCGCAGTACCTGCCGACCGACGGCCGATCCGATCTCTTCTCCCTCGGCGTCGTGATGTACGAGCTCCTCACCGGCCAAGTCCTGTTCGGGAGCGACTCGACGGCCACGGCGATGCAGAACGTCGTCTACAAGCCGATTCCCCCGCCGCGCAAGGTCAACCCGGCCATCCCGGAGGAGGTCGAGCGCATCATCCTGAAGGCGACCCAGCGCGATCCCGCGAAGCGGTATGCGACGGCGGGGGAGATGGGGTACGACCTCGAGTACGCCATCTACCACCAAGGGTATGGGCCGACGATCGTGACGCTGGAGAAATACATGCGGAAGCTCTTTCCGGCGCTCTACGCGGCGTCGGAACGGGAGGAAAAGGAGACGAAGCGGCGGGGGACGAAGACGATCCCCATCCCGAAGCCGAAGCACGGAGAGCGGCGCGATTCGTAGCCTCTGTTTCGCCAGTCGGGCGCGGCCCATGGCCACGAAACTGCGGATCGACATCATCGGCGATTCGGGGCCCTTCTCGCGCTACGGGCTGAGCATCAGCTACCGCCTCCGCTACGGCCCCGCCGAGTACCTGGTCGACTGCGGCGCCCCCATCTTCGAGAAGGCGGGCTGGGAAGGCGTCGGGCGCCTCCGCGGCGTCGTCGCCACCCACTCCCACGAAGACCATCGCCGCTGGTTCACCGACATCGCCTTGTTCAAGAAGTACCTCGAGGGGCGCGGGCGCAAGCTCCGTCTCCTGACCACCGAGCCGATCCACGACGAGTTCCGGAAGAACTCCCGCGGCGCCCTCGAGCGAACCCTCACCCCGGACTCGAAGCAGGTCGTCGAGACCCCCTATGAGGAGTATATCGACCCCGTCCTGATCGGCCCCCGCGCCCGCTACCATATCATCCAGCGCCCCGCCGGACCCGACGCCTTCGCCTGGCGCGTCGTCGATCTCGCCGGGCGCGTCGTCCCTCCCGGCCGCGCCAAGGTCGTCGTCAACCACCGCGAGCGGGCCAACCGTCCGAGGATGCTCTTCCGCGACCCGGCGACCGGCGAGTGGGTGGAGCCCGAGTCGTTCTATGACTTCGGCGATCCGGCCTTCTATGAGCCGGCCGCAAACCCCTTCACCGACCGGGAGACGGGGCTGACGATCCGCCCTTTCAAGGCCCCCGTCTGGCACGGTCCGCCCACGATCGGCGTCGAGGTGCGCGCCGGGCGAGACCGGATCCTCTTCAGCTCCGACACCGTCCGCGACCCGGCCCTCTGGCGGGCCCTGGCGGAGGAGCGGCGCGTCCCCCGCCTCCCCCTCCCGCGCGCCGACTTCGAGCGCGCCCGCGTCGTTTACGGCCACATCAACGATTTCGTCGAGCGGACCTGGAGCCGCCGGCGGCTCGAGGCGGCGCTCCGGGCCTACGACGGCGCCGTCGTCGTCCATGACGTCGCCCTACCCGGCAGCGTCGTCCACACCGACTACCGCCACGTCCCGCGGGACCAAGCCGCTTTCCTGCTCCTCACCCACGCCCCCGACCGCTTCGTCTCCGAATTTCCCCTGGCCCTCTCCGGCAAGACCTTCCTCCTCGACGGGAGCCGGCTCGACGAGGAGGTGTGCGGCCGACGGCACCGGCTGGCGGCGGATATTTACGTGAAGGATCTCGACCTTCCCAAGGTCGGCTTCCGGGACCCGCGGGGCCCCTTCAAGGTGATGGAGCAAGACGGCGTGCTGCGCCTGGCGCCCGCCGCGGAGCGCGCGGAGGGGCGCGAGGTGATGCGCGTCCGCCTGTTCGCAGACGTCCTCGGGCGCTATGTGCCGCTCCTCGACCGACCGAACCAACGCTACCAAGTCCGCGCCGACGGGGCCGTCGAGCGCATCACGGAGACCCCGCAGGGCAGCCGCGGGGTCGTCGTCCGGAGCCTGCGGGGGCGTTGAGGACGCGTCCCGGGCAACGGCCTGCATCCCGGCCCAATCGGAGAACGGGACGACACGATCCCGCGAACCGATGACCCACGCGCTTAGCCGCCTGCTTCGCGCCCTCCCCGCCGCCGCCATCCTTGCCGTCCCGGGGCTCGCCGACCCGCCCCCCGCGCGGGCGCAGGCGGCCTCCGCCCTCGAAGCCCGGCCGGCCGACCCCGCCTTCGCGAAGTATGCCCCCCTCCGGGCGCCAAGATACGAGGGGCTCTACCTCAAGCCCGGCGACCGTCTCGCCATCGCCGGCGACTCCATCACCGAGCAAAAGATGTACTCCCGCCTGATGGAGACCTACCTCACGGTCTGCGTTCCGGAGCTCCAGATCGAAGTCCGGCAGTACGGCTGGAGCGGAGAGACGGCCGAGGGCTTCCTCCGGCGGATGGCGAGCGACTGTCTCCGCTTCAAGCCGACGATCGCCACGACCTGTTACGGCATGAACGACTATAAATACCGCCCCTACGACGAGGCGACCGGCCGCTGGTACCGCGAGCAATACACCGCCGTCGCCCGGGCCTTCCGATCCGCCGGCGCGCGCGTCGTCCTCGGCTCCCCCGGCTGCGTCGGCAAGGTCGCCAGCTGGGTCCCGTCCGCCTCCGGCACGCTCGAGGAACACAACCTGAGCCTCTGCGCGTTCCGCAACATCGGCATCGAGATCGCCGCCGCGGAGTCGATCCGGTTCGCCGACGTCTTCTGGCCGATGCTCACCGCCAGCGCCGACGCGCGCCGGAAGTACGGCCCCGACTACGCCGTCGCCGGGAAGGACGGCGTCCACCCGGGATGGGCCGGGCATCTGATCCTGGCGTACGCCTTCCTCAAGGCGCTGGGGCTCGACGGCGACATCGGCACGCTGACGGTCGACCTGAAAGCCGGAAAAGCCGCGGCGACGGAGGGGCACGTCGTGAAATCCTTCCACGACGGCGCCCTCACGGTCGAGAGCCGGCGTTACCCTTTTTGCGCAACGGGGGAGCCGGACAAGGACCACTCGATCCGCTCAGGCATGACGCTCGTCCCCTTCAACGCGGAGCTCAACCGCCTCCGACTCATCGTGAAGGGAGCGCCGGCGTCGGGCTGCCGGGTGACGTGGGGGGAAACGTCGCGGACCTATTCCGCCGACGCGCTGGCGAGGGGCGTGAACCTGGCGGAGGATTTCGAGACGAACCCCTTCTCGGAGGCCTTCGGAAAGGTGGACGCGGCGGTGGCGGCCAAGCAGGCCTACGAGACGAAGCAGGTGAAGCAGATCTTCCACGGGAGGGAGGGGCGGGAAGACCTGGAGGGGGCGGTGAAGAAGACCGAGGCCGAGCGGGCGTCGCGCGTCGACGCCATCCGTGCCGCGCTCGTTCCCGTCACGCACGTCATCCGCCTCGAGGCGCCGTAGCGCTCGCCAGAAAGGCGGCGCTTCGCGCCTGCCCTCACGGCAGCGCGCCCGGCGGGGACCCGTCGTCCGAGATCGCGCGGGCGGGGCTGTCGGGCGCCAAGCGGTAGTCGTGCCGGGCCGGGTCGATGAACCTCGGGTCGGCCAGGATCCCCCGCCCCTCCCGCCCGCGCGACCCCAGGAACGCCGTGAACCCGTCCGCCTTCTGGACGTTCTCGCCGTCGCCCTGGTTGGTCAGCGCGGCGTCGTAGATCTCCCGGATCCGGCAGCCCTCGACCAGGTTGTCGCGCGCGGCCGATTCGGCATACGCCGTCGCGAACGGACGGTCCCGGGAGATTCAAACCCTTGCCGCGGGAGTCGCATGCGCCCGCGCCCCGGATGCTCCACATGGGGCTCCCCCCCGAACCCTTTCCTGCCGATAGATTATCGGGGAGGGCGATCCCGTTCCGGCCGTCCACGCCGGCCGGGATCCGCCCCTCGCCGAGGACGCGCCATGACATTTGTTCCGACGCCCGGTCGCGCCTGGGCGGAGATCGATCTCAACGCCGTCGCTCGCAACCTGGCCGGCTTCCGCCAACGGGTCGGGCCGGGGGTGAAAGTCTACGCCGTCGTCAAGGCGGATGCTTACGGCCACGGCGCCGTGCCCGTTGCCGGCACCCTTGCGTCGGCGGGGGTCGACGGGCTGGCCGTCGCCGACGCGCGGGAGGGCGCGGAGCTCCGGAAGGCCGGGATCGAGATCCCCATCTTGATCCTCGGGAAGCTGACGCCGGAGGAGTACGAGCCGGCGGTGGAGCACGATCTGGCGGTCACGATCGACGACGAGGCCGGGGTGGATCGGCTGAGCAAGGCCGTGCGGGCGAACCCGGGGGATAAACCGGCGCCTCGCCGGGCACGGGTTCACCTCAAGGCGGACACCGGCATGGGCCGACTCGGAGCCCCGCCGGAAACGGTGCCGGCGATCGCCGAGCGGGTCCGAAACCTCCCGGAGTTGGAGCTGGAGGGGCTCTACACCCACTTCTCTTCGGCCGGGTCGATGAACAAGACGGCCATGCAGGAGCAACTGGTCGCGTTCCGGCACCTCCTCGACCGTCTGGCGAAATCCGGCATCAAGCCCCCGCTCATTCATGCCGCGAACAGCGCGGCGGCCCTCGCCTTCCCGGACTCCCGGTTCACCCTCGTGCGCCCGGGCCTGGCGCTTTACGGCATGGATCCCGGCTGCTGCACCCGGATCGGGTGGCGCCCCGAACCGGCCCTCGCCCTGCGCGCCCGCGTCCTCCACGTGAAGGACGTCGCCCGCGAGAAGACCATCGGGTACGAGCGCCGTTGGATGGCCACGACGGACACCCGTGTCGCCACCATCCCGATCGGCTATGCCGACGGCTACCCGCTGGCGCTCACCAACACCGGGACGGCCATCGTGCGCGGGCACCGGGTGCCCGTCGTCGGCAGCGTCACCATGGACTACGTCATGCTCGACGTGGGGGCGGTGCCGGAGGTGCGGGAGGGGGATGTGGTGACCTTTATCGGGCGGGACGGCGGGGAAGAGGTGCGGGCCGAGGACGTGGCCGCCAAGGCGGGATCGATCCCGTACGAAATCGTCTGCCGGATCGGCCGGAGGCGGGTGGATCGGCTGTACCGCTGACGCTATTTCGCGGCGACCGGCTCGAACGTCATCCTGAGCTGGATCTGGCGCGCCTGGATGTCGATGGCGCCGATCACGGCGTCGTTGGCGTCGCGCGCGTCATGAGCCGCCCGGAAACTCCCGCTCAGCGACAGGGACAGCGGCTTGCCCGCCGATAGATCCATGACGAGCAACCCGGCGAGCTGGCCGCCCAGGAAGGGTTTCGTCCCCTCCTCTCCCTGGCTCAGGCGAATCGAGACAGCCACCTCCGCGCGAGCGGGCGTCCCGGACACGATCCGGCCGAGCGTGCAGCGGATCTCCGGCGTGCCCGACTCCTTCCCGATGCCGAAAGCGACCAGCCGGTCGGCGCCGGTCACTTCCCACGAATCCCCGACTTTCACCGGCCCGCGCTTCAGCAGCAGGGGCAGGTCAAGCCACCGCCCGAGCGAGGCGGCCACGTCCTCGCCAAGCGGGTCCCCGCCCATCGGGATGGTGGACCAGCCGGCCCCCTCACGGGTCACGGTGACGATACGGCCCTGGAGACTCGACTTGCGGAGACCGCCCGACGTGTCTCCCGCCGTCCGCTCCTCCACGCTCGAGGTGAGACAGTTCAGGCGCACCTGGATGGGCATTTTCCGGTCGTCGACCACCACCGTCTCCTCGGCAAACGTCTCCTTCCGGCGGGAGAAGACCGACCGCGCCGACACCTTCTGCTCGAGGTCGGTCGCCGTCACCGTCGCGTCCACCGTCGTCTCGACCGTGATCAGCCGCCGCTCCCCGACGGCCGCCTGGAAACTCATTTCGCACGTGTCCTGGGCGGCCGCCGGATGGCCGCAGAGTGCGGCGGCCGCGCAGCCGAACGCCGCGAGGCTTGCAAGATGGGGCGCTGCGCGCATGGCGGAACGGGCCTCCGTTCAAAACCCCGCACAGGAACGCATGATTTTACGCGGAAACAGGATAGAATGCGTGACGCCGGCTGTCAACCAAATATGACGGCCGCTTCAACGGGAGGATCGCGCAATCCATGGATCTTCGAGACGACTACGACTATCTGCTCCCCCGCGACCGGATCGCCCAGGCGCCGACCGCGCGGCGCGACGCCTCGCGCCTGATGGTCTTGGACCGCGCGGGAGGCCCCCCCCGCCATGCCCGGTTCCGCGACCTCCCGGACCTCCTCCGGCCGAGCGACCTGCTCGTGTGGAACGACTCCCGCGTCATCCCCGCGCGCCTGGTCGGCCTCCGCGCCACCGGCGGGCGCATCGCGGTCCTCCTCATCCGCCCGCTCGGGGATCCCGGCTCCGGGGGCGGCGTGTGGGAGGTGATGGCGGAACACGGCGGGCGGCTCGTCGGGGAGACGCTCGCCTTCGGACGACTGCGCGGGACGATGGAAGCGTGGGAGGGAACGCGGGGCCGGATGCGGTTCGACGGGGACCCGCGGGGCCCGCGGGCGGGGGACGCCCGGCGCGCCCCGCTTCCCCCCTACATCAAGCGGCCGAAGGCCGGCGATCTCCGGCGGTCGGAAGATCTGCGCCGCTACCAGACCGTCTACGCCCGGGCCGCCGGCTCGATAGCCGCGCCCACCGCAGGCCTGCATTTCACCCGCGGCCTTCTCGCCCGCTTGGCCCGCCGCGGGATCGAAGCCGCGGCCATCACCCTGCACGTCGGCCCCGGCACCTTCGAGCCGGTCCGGGCCGACCGGGTCGCGGACCACCGCATGGAGCCGGAGCATTACGAGATCGGGGAGCCGGCGGCGAACGCGATCCGCCGGGCGAAGGACGCCGGGCGCCGCGTGATCGCGGTGGGCACCACGACGTGCCGGGCCCTGGAATCGGCCGCCCGCGGCCCCGGCCTCGTCCCTCAGGCCGCAGCCACGGACCTCTTCATTCGGCCCCCCTTCGACTTCCGGGTCGTCGACGGCCTCGTCACCAATTTCCACCTCCCGAAAAGCACCCTGCTCATGCTGGTGTCCGCCTTCGCCGGGCGGGAACGCGTGCTGGCCGCCTACGCCGAGGCGGTGCGGGCGGGATACCGGTTCTACAGCTACGGGGATGCGATGCTGATCGCGTAAGACGCCGGGCGCGCGTCACCTCCGCGGCGGCTCAAGCTTCCGGACGTACTCCTGCCACTCCTGCTCCATCACGCCGAGATTCGCCTTCCCGAACGCGGCCTGGTAGGCCTCGTCGGCCGACTGGCCGTCGCGAAGCGCCTTGTAGTAGTCGCGAAGCATCGGCGCGTATCGGCCGTTCTCGTGGCCGAAGAAAAAGTGGATGACGGACCAGGCTTGGGCGTAGTTCACGGCGACATAGCCGCCGTAGAAATCCTTCCGTTCCGACGACCTCAGGATCCCGGCCAGGCTTTTGGCGTATTTCGTGCCGAGGGCCGCCTTGATGTCCCGCAGGCGCCCCTCTTGGACAAGGCCCGTGGCCACGACGCGCCCGCCTTCGATGCGCGTCGCCCCGAAGAACTCGGCCACCCCCTCGTTGAACCAGTAGGGCGGGCTGGCCATGAACTGGTGCAAGAACTGGTGAAACCCCTCATGGTAGAGGACACGAAGGGTCTGCTCCTTGTCGAGCCCCTCGAAGATCAGGAGCTCGCGATAGTGGGGGTGGTAATAACCGAGCGACGCCTCGGGCCGGTCGTTGGTGGACAACTCGGCGTAGGTGAGGTAGCCCTCGCGGGTCTCGAAGACATAGGCGCGGGCTTTCTGCGGCTGCTCGGCCCGGTAGCCGAATCGGGACGTGTACATGCTGTATATCGCCTCGAGGTGCGCGGCATAGAAGGCCGCCGCCTTCTCGCCGATGTCGGTCTTGACGATGTAGTGAGCGGTCTCCTTGACAAAGGTCTTCTCTTTCGCCCACGGGGGGCCGTCCGTGACGTTCTTGAGCTGGCGCTGGACGCGCCGGATCTCGTCGTCGTCGGGGAGCGATCGGGCGGCCTCGCCGATCGCCTTCATGGCTTTGGCGCGGTCCCCCTGGGCGAGATACAGGTAGGCGCGGGCGGCCAGCGCCCCACCGTAGTCCGGCTTCATCGCCAAGGCTTTTTCGTACAGGATGAGGGCGTGGTCGAAGAGGCTCCGGTACAAGAAGAGGTCTCCCTTCACCTTGACCGCCTCGAAAAAGCCGGGGGCCGCCTGGATCGCCGCGTCCAGATCCTCCTCCGCCTGGTCTTCCTCGCCCTTCGCCATGCGGCACTCGGCCCGGCGAAACAGGGCGGCGGCGAAGCCGGGGACGGCCTGGAGCGCCGCGGTGTACTTGTCGATGGCCTTGTCGATCTCCCGCCTGAACTGGAGGGCGCGACCCTCCTCGTAAGCCTTCACCGCTCCGGCGTCCATCTTCTCCAGCACCGGGACGGCCTCGGCGGAGAGGGGGGGGATTTTGACGACCGCCGGCTTGCCCTTTTCCTGCAACCCCTCGATCTTCTCGCGAGAGGCAACCGTGTCCGCCTCCGAGAGGGCTTTGCGGAGCCACTCCGGATCGATGGCCCCCTCGATCTTCACGTTGTCGAAGCGAACGCTCCCTCCGGTGGCACACAGGCAAAGATAGCCCGCCTGGTAGGCCGTGTCTTGCTTGGCCAGCAGCGGGGCGCCGTTGAGCGTCATCTGAAGCACGCCCTGCCGGACCACGACCTTCCAGCGGTACCGCGTGCCCGCAGCCATCTCGGGCTTGCTGGTCGTGCCGAGGTTGTTCACGTCCCAGAACGTCTGACCGCCCATCGTTTTCGTGCCCCATCGGCGGATGTAGTGGCCGGGCTTGGCCCGCCCCGTCTGCCCCTGGGCTCCATTGAGCGAGAACCCATACCCCTCCCCCTCTTTGAAGGAAAAGAAGACAAGCAGGCCGGCTTCCGCGTTCGAACTGACAAGCGTCACATCCGCCTCGACAGACTGGTAATTCTCAAACAAGGCGCCCTTGACGTTCCAGAAGGAAAGGCCCTGCCCGGTCGGCTTCAGCTCAAGCTGGCCGTCAACAATCTTCCCCTCGCAGGCCCGCTTGAAATCCTCCAGCTGCTTCTCGTCGGAGAAGTCGTAAGCGATCTGAAGAATGTTCTTTCCGTACAGGCCGGCCTTGCCCCGGAAGACCTCGGCGACCTTCACGGCCAGATCTTTTGAGTCCGCAGCCACCGCCGGGCGGGCCGAAAGCAGCATCAGAGCGGCAAGACCGGCGGCGGGCAGACGGCATCTCATGGCGGGGCTCCGCTGATGCATGAAGGATGGTTTACTATAACGTCGCGGCGCGGGAGGATCAAGGAACTGGCAATCGGCCTGCCGGGAATCCGTTAGGGGCCGCCGGGACGGCAGAGCCGGGCGGCGACCTCCCGCTTGAAGACGCGCCCCCGCTCCGCAAAGTTCCGGAATTGGTCGAAACTGGCGCAAGCGGGAGAGAGGAGGACCGTATCCCCGCTACGCGCCGCGCCAATGGCCGCCGACACGGCCTCCGGGAGGGAGGCAACGCGGTGAATCCGCGGCCCCCCACCCGCCGCCCGCACGGCCGCCTCGATCGCGCCGGCCGTCTGCCCGACCAGGACCAAGTCGCGCACCTTGGCTGCCAGCGCCCGGCCCAGGTCGTCAAAAGGCAGTTTCTTGTCGTATCCTCCGGCGATCAGGACGAACGGCCCCGGCAGGGCGCCGAGCGCCGCCAAGGTCGACTCCGGGTTGGTGGCTATCGAGTCGTTGTAGTACCGGACCCCCCCCGACTCGAGAACGAACTCGAGACGATGCTCGACGCCGGGGAACGATCGGAAGGCCTCGCCGGCCGCCGACGCCCAAGCCTCCGGCGCCGCGTGACCCGCGAGCTCCCAGGTCGCCGCCGCCGCCGCCGCCATGTTCTGGAGGTTGAAGACACCGGGAAGGAGGCGGCCGGCCACGTCGATGCGGAATGGCCCGCCCGGGACCTCCGCGCGAAGGCCCTCGTCCTCGCGGCCGACCTGTCCGGGGCCCGGGACGCGCATCGTAAAGGGCCGGACCCGCGACCGGCACGCGGGGGCCCACGCCCAGACCCGCGGGTCGTCGGCGTTCAGGACCGCCGCATCACCCGGCCCCTGATCCCGCACGATCTGCCGCTTCGCCTCCGCGTACGCCTCCATCGTCCCGTGCCGGTCGAGGTGATTGGGCGTGAGATTCAGGACAACAGCGACGTGCGGGCTTCGCCGGAGACAAGCCAGATCCTCGAGTTGGAAGCTGGAGATCTCGAGCACGACGAGATCGGCGGGGTCGATGCGGTCCGCGACCTCGATCAGGGGAACGCCGATGTTTCCGCCCACCCAGACCCGCGGAGCGGGCTTTCCCGGCGCGGCGAGCGACGGGGCCAGGCGCCGGAGCACCTCGCCGCAGAGCGCCGTTGTCGTCGTCTTTCCGTTGGAGCCGGTGACACCCAGAATGGGGGCACGACACCGCTTCCAGACGAGGTTCATCTCGGTGTCGATCGGGACGCCGGCGTCGCGCGCGACCCGGAGCAGGGGATGATCGGCGGGCACGGCCGGGCTGCGGATGACGAGGTCTGTTTCGCGGAAGTCCTCCTCCCGGTGGCCGCCGAGCCGGAAGGCCACCGGAAGGCCGGCCAAGGCCTCGATCGACTCGCGCAGATCCGCTTCGCCGCGGAGATCGGTGACGGTGACGCGAGCGCCTTGGCGGGCGAGCCAGCGGGCGACGGCGACGCCCCCCCCGGCCAGCCCGAGCCCCATGACCAGGACGCGGCGGCCGGCGACAGGCACCCAGTCGGTCGTGAGCATACGGGGCTCGGAAGCGGGGCGCGCCTCGGGGCGGCGCGCGACCGGAAACGCGCGGTCACTCGCCCCGCGGCGCGCCGCTTGGAACCGAATCGCCCGCGGGCGCTTCCCGCTCCGCCTCGTTTCGGGCGCGAAGATGCGCGCGCAGCTCGCGGGCGCGCTCCAGCAGGTCGGCCTTGCGGCGATCCAGCGCTTCCCGGTCCTCGGGACGCGTCGGCAGGGGATCCGCGGGCGCGAGCGCGTAATCGAACACCTGGGCGTCGGTCAGGGTGAAGGGGATCGCGATCTCCGTGATCAGGTCGAAAACCGGCCACTGGTACCAGGGGATGCCCAAGGGGGCGTCGGCCTCGACGCGTTGGAAGCCGGCCTCGAACCCGGGCGGGGCGACGCCGCCGTTCGCCTTCAGAAACGATTCCCGGTGATATTCCAGGACGACGCGGCGCGTGCCATAATGGCTGAACGGCGTCTCACAGGGAGTGACTCCGACGCGCTCGTCATCGACGTAGGCCACCGCCCCCGGCGGGTCGCTGCGGAGCACCATCTTCCGCTCGACGCAGGCGGCGGGGATGAGCGCCGCCGCGGCCAAGAGAACCCGGGTTCCGGCACGACGCGAAACGTGCAGCATCCCGTGTCCGCGCATGGCTCCCATTCTAGGGGCGGACAGGACGGTTGCAAGCCAAATGGCGGCGCCTGAGCCCGCATTATAAGATTGACGCGGGCAACGCCCCTCCTGCATAATATATATATATATTCAGGATTAGTTCCGCACCGGAGGATCACCCGGAATGAAGTGTCTGCTGCTTGGCGCCGGCTACGCGACCCGGCTCTATCCGCTGACCAAGAACCAACCCAAGCCGCTCCTGCCCGTCAGCGGCAAGCCGATGATGGAATGGATCCTTGAGAAGGTCCTCGCCCTCAAGGAGGTCGACGCCATCCACATCGTCTCCAACCACAAATTCATCGACAATTACCGCGTCTGGCTCGAGTCCCTGAAAGCCCGGGCCCCCCTGAAGGTACCGATCACCCTTCACGATGACGGAAGCATGTCGAACGACGATCGGCTTGGGGCGATCGGGGACATCCGGTTCGTGATCGAACGGGCCAAGATCAAGGATGACCTGCTGGTGGTGGCCGGAGACAACCTCTTCAGTGCGGGGCTGGCCCCGCTCGTCAAAGCCGCCCACCGGCACGGCTCGTCGGTCGTCTGCCTGAAGGACCTTGCCAACGCCCCCTCCGAGCTGATTAGCCAGTATAGCGTCGTCGAACTCGACGCCGAGGAACGGATCGTCCGGTTCGAGGAGAAGCCGCCGGTTCCCAAGGGCACGTTGATCTCGATCGCGATCTACCTCTACGCGAAGAAGCACGTGCCCCTCGTCCAGCGTTACCTCGAAGAAGGAAACAAGCCGGACCAGCCGGGCTATTTTATCCAGTGGCTACACCGCCAAGTCCCGGTATATGGGCACATCCTGGAAGGGACATGGTACGACATCGGCGACATTAACTCGTACAACAACGCCAACGACGTCTTCGTGGAATGAAAACGCCGTCCCGCGGCCCGACCGGGCCGGGGACGGCGTCTCGCATCCCAACCCAAGCGCGGTTTAAGGCCGGCCCGCGTCCGCGGTCTCCATCACCGGCTCCTCGGGGGCCGCGGCCGCCTCCATCCGGGCGCGCATCACCTCGATCGCGGCCAATTGCCAGTGCGTCGCCTCGATCGCCTCGTAGAGCCGCTGGTTCTCTTCCTCCAGCTGGACGATCCGCGAGAACATCGCCCGGTGCATCCCCTCGACCTCCGCAGAAGCCGCGACGGGGGCCGGCGAGGCCGACCGAGCCTCGGCCGTCCGGACGGGCGTGAGGCCGACGGCACAGATGCCCGCCGCCGCCGCCAGCGTCAAGACCGCCGAGACTCCCGCCCGCCATCGCTCCAGACTCCCCTCGCTCCGGGGGGCCGGTTCCTCAAGCTCCAGCCAACGTCCGTCCTCCCCCCACAACCGGGTCGCATCCGACGCATCGATGATCAGGATCGGCTCGTCCACGGCTGACCTCCCAGCGAAGGACCCCCACCGACACCTTCCCCACCCACCGCACCGCCCCCGGGTCGGAGCGGGGGTCCGTCGGGACCCTCCCCGCGGCATCTATTCCTTTCGGCCGGGAAGCCCCGCCCGCTTTAACCCATAATGCATAATTTCGGTCTAACCCCATCAGCCGCGACGGGGGGCCTGCCTCGGGAGCACCCCCCTCAGGATGAAATCGCGAGACAGGCGAAAATCCCGCAACGGAAGACTGGAGGTGATACCGGAGGAAGCAGGGCGGCCCCGCCTCAGAGAGGCCCCCCGGTGGACACGGCGCGAGGCCCCCGCGAAGGCCGGCCCCGGTTCGGCTTGGCTCAGGGGGGGGGTGAAAAGAAACCGGCCGGCGCGGGGCCGGCCGGGAGAGGAACGAACGAAAGGCTCCCGTCAGTTCGCCTTGGCCTGGGACGGCGCCTTCGGCGCGGCGGTGTCCGTCGACTTCTCCTGCTTCTTCTCGACTTCCTTGAGCTTCTCGGTCGCGGCGTCGATCGATCCGAAGATGGTTCGCAGCATGCTTTCCAGATTTTCAACGCGCTTGGCGAGCGCCTCGTTCTTCGACTTCAGCGAGGCGACGGTCCGCTCCGACTCCGCGCAAGCCATGTCGGCGTCCCGCCGGGCCCGGTCGGCGGAGGTGAAACGCACGTTCAGGCGGGCGTTCTCGTCGCGAAGGGACTCGACTTGGCGCCGCAGGTCGGCATTCTCAGTCTGGCGGGAGGCAAGGGCACGCTCCAGTTCCGCCACGCGGGCTTGAAGGGCCTGCACGGCGGCGGGCTCGGGGGCAGGCGCTGCAACACCCGCCGGGGGCTGCCCATCGGGCGCCGGCGTCCCGGGCTTCTCCTTGGGTTCGGGGGCCAGCCGGATCCGCTCGCGGATTTCCTCCCGGGTGTAGCGCGGGTCGCCGAGCACATTGATGGACGTCACCTCGATCCACGGAAGCTTGTGGAAGTCGCTGAGCACCACCCCGCAGACCTCCACCGGCACGTACGGCTTCAGCCCGAGCAGCGTCCGGATCAGGCGGTCGTTCTTGCGCAGGAAACAGGTCGGCAGATCGTCCAGCCTTCCCTCCCGCGTCCAGACCTCGGCATTGGAGGGCCAGACGGAGAAGACGAGATAATCCTCGCGGACGAAGGGGGTGAAAAAGGGCGCCCAGAGGTTCTCGAGGCCGTGGAACATGCCGTCGAAGCGGATCGTCAGGCCGACGAACTTCTCCGGCGACTGCTTGAGCTCGCGAATGTCGACGGGAACGGGAGTCAGGCACGGATCCTCCGCGTTCAGGACCGGCAGGATCACGCCCGCGGTCACGATCACGAGCAAGAGGAGAATCGATCCGAAGAGGGCATATCGCTTCATGGAACGGCTCCTTTCCGGTCGAAGGGCAGCCGCGCTGACACCTCCCGTCGCTTCAAGCGCGCAAAAGTAGGGTACCGCCGGTGCCGTGCGGATGTCAAGAAAAACGCCAACGTTACGACCCGGCGGGCGTTTATAAGGGGGTGGCATTCACCCATATGCGACCGACGGGCAGAACGACTCGGTCGGGTTGCGGCATGATCGAGACGCCTTCGCGGGAGGCCGGCCCTGTTTGCGTCCCCGCACCGGCCGGTCGGTCGGCGCGGCGCGGCATTGCGCTGGTCCTGACCCTTCTCGTCCTCTCGATTCTGCTGATCCTTGTCGTCCAGCTTCGGCTGACCACCCGACTCCATGTGATCCAGTCGGCTAACACGGCAGGGGACCTCCGGAACCTGTACGGGGCGCGCGCCGGGCTCGAGTTCGCCCGCCTGTACGTGCAGACCGACACCGAGCTAACGCCGGGGCTCGATATGCTCCACGAGCCATGGGCCCGCCCGATCCAAATTCCCGGACTGTCCGACGTCTCGGTCCAACTGGTCCTTGAGGACGAGGAGCGGCGCTTCAATCTTTTCCGACTCGTTCTCCCGAACGGGAAGCCGGACCCGGTCGGGCGGGAACAATTGGCGCGGCTCGTCGCCATTCTCGGCATTCCGGAGGACACGCTCGCCCTCCGGATCGCCGACTACATCGATCCCGACACAGAGGGGGACTTCGAGGCGGGGGCAAGGAACCGGATGCTTGTCATCCCCGAGGAGTTGGCCATGATCCCGGGGATTTATCCCGAGTTCCTCTATGGAGGGGTGGATCCCCGGACGGAGCAACCTTATCGGGGTATCCTGGAATACGTTACGCTTTGGCCGGTACCGATCGCCCCCCCCCCGGTGCCGACAAGACCGGACGCCCAGGAGAGTTCCGAGGTTACGCCGCCGGCCCCGGACGAAAACGCCCCCCCTCCGGCTGAAGGGACAACGCGCCCCCCGAACACCCCGCGCCGGCCGCCTGTCGCCGCGGTCCGCAGGCCGGGCGTCAACCTCAACACCGTCCTGCCGGAGGTCCTGCTCGCCCTATGCCCCGAGATGACGCCGGAGGTCGCCCAGGCCGTTGCGGCCTATCGGACGGGAACGGAGGACGACGGCACCCCGCGCGCCTTCAAGAGCATCGCCGATCTCTACCGGGTCCCGGGGATTACGGAACGGATGGTCGACGCGCTGAAGGGAGAAGTCGTCTTCAAGAGCAGCATCTTCAGCGCGCGGGTGGTCTCCCGTTCGGGGAATGTCTCCCGGCGGGTCCGGTACGTGTTGGGACGGGGCGCCGCCACGGAGCCTCCCCCCCTGCTGACGTGGTGGGAGGAGGGCGGGGCGTTCGGAATGCCGCGGGCCGCAGCGGGGGAACCCCTCACGGGACAGGGGTTTTGACGGGGAAGCGATTGGACAACGAGCCCAGCGGATCATCGCCCATCCGACGGTCGGAAGGCGAAGCCCGATTCCCCCTCTGCGGAGCCCCACGCGACCTCGACGCGCTCGACCCGCGCCATCGCCGGGCCCCGGTGGCACCAAGCAACCGCCGCCTCCACATCCGCCCGCGCCCCCTCGAAGACCGCTTCGACGGTCTCGTCGCCGACGTTCCGCACCCATCCGTCCAGCCCGAGCCGCTGCGCCGCGATCTGCGTGCTGTAGCGAAACCCCACCCCCTGGACGCGGCCCCGGATAAGGACATGGGCGCGGACCCGGTCCGAATCGGTCATGCAAAGGCTCCTCCCCGCCCGGGGATCAGGGATTCTCGGGAGGCACGGCTGGAAGCATCGGCGGCGAGTCGTCCGGCAGCAGCGCGAACGGCGCGTCCCGATAGTCGGCGGGCGGCGCGAATTCGGAGACGGGCACGTCCGCGATTTCGATCGCCGTCGCCTCCGCCGTGACGCGGATACGGTCGAGAAACCAGGCATACCGGCTCTCCTCGCGCAACGGCAGTCCGGGAAACTGGCGCATCGCGTCGGCGACGGCGGGAGGAACGGCGAAGAGGGCCGCCAACGCGTCCCCGTACGTCCTCGATTCCGGCCCCCCGGCAAACAGCCAAAGATCGAGCCGGGTCTCGCCCTCGACGTCGAAACGGACGCGCACCGCATCCCGGCCGGCGATCGTCGCCCGATCTCCCGTGGTCCGGCGCTCCACCCGCGGCGGAGCCGGGTAGAGGCCGAAGCCTCGCAGCACGGCGTCCAGCCGGGCCGCGTCGGTCGTCTCCGCGGCCCGCTCGCGCGCGGCCTTGATGCCGCCCAGGACCGCCTCGCGCCGGCATTCCAGCGTCTTCAACGGCAGCGCCGACGCCGTTCGCCGAAGATGGTTCAAATGAATCAGTTCCTTCCGATCGAGGCGGACAACCAGCGATTGGCCCAGCATCAGGTCATCGAGGCGAACGGCGTCCCCCCGGATGCGGATTCGCTCCGTTCCGCGCGTCCGCAGCGTCTGGTCCGTGAAGGTGGTCGTCTCGCGCAGGACCTCGCGCATCAAGGTCACATCGGCGCGGGCGACGGCGGAGACGAGCAGGAGCCCGGTCAAGACGCCGGCGACGCGCGCGGCGGGACCGTGACGGTGGGGGGCCATGGCGCCGGTCAGGGTACGCACGCCGCAGACGCTTGTAAAGCGAAAAGGCCCGGAACCCGTCGTCGCCGATTCGGCCCCCTCAGTCTCACCCAGCGCTCGATCTTCCCGGACCGCCGCCGGACGCGTGGGAACTTGCACATCGACGGCCATCGTTTTCCGCCAGGGGCGCTCGCCGTGGATGCCCTTTCGGAGTCAGGGCAGGTCCTTTGCGCACCGAAACCCGACGGTCATCGCGGGCTCGACGGCTGGGCGGATCTGAAAGGAGGTCGTCGTGCAGTCGGCGGCGGGGCTGTCATAGTGCCCCCCCGCCACCAAGCGAAGGGCGGCATCAAGGGGGTGCGCCGTCGATGTCCATTCCGAGACGTTGCCAACCAAGTCGAGGACGCCGTAGGGGGATTGGCCAGCGGGAAGACGGCCGACGGGCAGCGTGCCGCCGACGCCGTGGTCGACGGCATTGACGAGCCCCGGGCGGTAGGCGTTTCCCCAGGGATAGGCGCGCGCATCCGCTCCCCGGGCGGCGGCCTGCCATTCCGCCGCCGTTGGCAGGCGCTTCCCGGCCCAGGCCGCGAACGCCTCCGCCTCGTCGGCGGTCACGTTCACGGCGGGATGATCCTCCCGACCGATCGGGATACGCCGTTGCTTCCAATGGCGCGGCGTTCGCGCGCCGGTCGCGTCGCAGAAACGCTTGTACGCCCCGTTCGTCACCTCGCACCGATCGATCAAGAACGGGCGCGGCCCGTCTCCACCGCCGGCAGCGACGGCGGGGACGACGACTCGCATGCCCTCGGGGACGTCGGCCTCGCGGGGCAGCCGCAGCGACGCGTCAACATGCCCCTGGGGCACCAGGACGACCGGGAACGTCACGGCGGCGCGGCCGAAGGCCTCGATGCGCAGGCGCAAGTCGCCGGCCGGCACGCGCCCGCCCTCCAGCGGCGCCGTGCCCAAGCGGAGCGGCTCAGCCAGGGGCTCTCCCTCCCGATGGGTGAGGAGGACAACGGCTCCGGGCGGATCGACGCGAAGCGAGAGACGCGCGGTGGCCCGCGTCGGCGCCCCGGCCGCGACCACCAGGGCCAACACGGCGGCCGCCCCGGCCGGGACCGAGGCCGTCAGCGCGGCCGCGAGCACGGGCCTCCGGCGGAGACGCCGCCAAGCCCGCGAGGCCGGGCTGGGCGGTTTGGCGCGGACCGCCTCGCCGCGGGCGAAATGCTCGAGGTCCAAGGCCATGGCCTCCGCGCTGGCGTAGCGCGCGGCGGGCCGCCGCGCCAGCGCGGTCAGGCAGATGGCATCAACGGCCGGCGGGAGCTCGGGCCGAAAGCGGCGGGGGGGAAGGGGATCCTCGCGCAGCGCACGGGCCGTGAGGTCGAGAAATCCGCCGGTCCCGTGCGGGGGCGTCCCGGTCAGGCACTCGTAGAGGATGGCCCCCAGGGCGTAGAGGTCACTGGCCGGCGTGGGCGCCGAGCCCTCGAGCAGTTCCGGAGCCATATACGCGGGGGTCCCGAACAGCTCGCCCGTCTCCGTCAGGCGTCGCGTGGGGTCGGTCGGCCGAGCCAACCCGAAATCGGTCACCCGGGGCCCATGCTCGGGATCGACCAGAATATTCGCCGGCTTCAGGTCGCGGTGGACGACACCCCGCGCATGGGCGTGGCCGACGGCCCGTGCGACGGCGGCGATCCATTCCGCGGCCACCGCCGAGGGAAGCGGCCCGCCGAGAAGCCGCGCGTCGAGTCCCTCCCCGGAGACGAGCGGCATGACCAGGTAAAGCTCCGGGCCGTCCTCGCCCGCATCGAGGACCGGGACGATGCCGGGATGACACAGCTGTCCCGCCAGCCGCGCCTCGCGCAGGAATCGTTCCCGGTCGGCGGGGGAAGCCGTCGCACCGCACCGCATCCGCTTGAGCGCCACCGGAGGCCCGCCGTCCAGCGGCCGCGCCCGGTAGACGATCCCCATTCCGCCGCGACCGATCTCCGCCTCGAGAAGATACGAACCGAGACGGGAAAGCGGACGGGATGGATGCGCGGGCGGGGACAACGGGGTCGGGGACCGATCCCAGTCCGGCTCGGAACGGCACACGACGGTCGAGATCGACGCGGAGCCCTTCCCGGCCTCGACCCCCCGACCGCAACGCGGGCAGGACACAACGGGGCCGGGCGCCGAAGCTCGGAACCCGAGCAGACAGTCCCCGCAGAAGAAGACGGCCGGATTGTCCATGACGGCGGATCCCGCGCGATGACCGGCCGCCATCACTAGCACAGCGCCCGCCGGCCCTGCAAGTGAAATCACGTGCCGTCACGATCCGGAGGCCCCGCCGAGGGATCATAGACGCGCGTCTCGACGCTGATCGGCGGGGCGGTCTTCGCCCCCATGATGGATTTCATCAGACTGGTCATCCCGTAGTGCGCGACCAGCCAGACCCCGACCACGATCAGCAGGAGATCGGCGGTGCGGACGAGGATCGCGTACGCCCCCCCCTCCGCCGCTTCCCATCCCATGACCTTCGAGAAGATGACGATGAGCCCCCCCTCGTACACGCCGAGGCCGCCCGGCGTACTCGGCATCATGAAAAGGACCTGCGAAAGCACGAAAAAGACGGCCAGTTCCGAGACGGCCGGGAGCCGCACGCCTTCTCCCGCCCAGCGCAGGAATGCGAAGAAAATCGTCGGGCGCAACAATTGGGCAAGCGGGGACAGAAGCGTGACCAACTGGCTGAGGACGAAGACCCGCCATCGCCGCGTCAGGTGCGCGCGGACCATCGCCTCCATCTCATTCGCTTTGTGTCTCAGCCGCATCAGGCGCCTCGGGAAGATCCCCAGGCGCGCGATCAAGAGCAGCAATTTCACCGTCGGCCTGAAGTTCCCCACGAACAAACCGATCACCGCGATGAGGAAGCCGAGCAGAACCAGCCCCGTGACGACCGCGGCGGCGATATACGGCCCCGTCAGATCCGCCGTGAAGACGGCCACGCCCGCCCCGACGATCAGCAGAAAGGCCAGGCCCGCGATTTCCTGAACCTTGCTGACGATGATCGTGGCAAGCACTTGTCGTTTGGACGCGCCCGTCACGCTGGCGATATGAAAGACCCGGATCGGCTCGCCGCCCATGTACATCATCGGCGTGATCAGGTTAAAGGCGTGTCCCATCAACCCGCTCACGAGCGCTTGGCGCAACGTGACCGGGATGCCGTCCGCCCGCATCAGGAAGTACCACCCGGCGGCGGGAGCCAGAAAGGTCACGCCGAGATTCAGGACAAAGACGGCGCTCCCCAGGTAGCCGATGTGCGCGATCTGCTTGAGCGCCTCGCGGAAATCGATGAGCCGGAAGACCAGGACGACACCGGCGACGCCGACCAAGAAGAGGATCAGGATGAGGAGCGGCTTGCGCACGAGGTCCGCCTCCCGACGCGCCGGACGCATCGTCACGCCCGCGAACACACGGGCCACGGTCACGATGCGCCGACCATACCGCCCTCCGTCCCGCCGGGCAAGGCAAACTCTTGCCGGCCGCCGCCCGGTCCGCTCGCCCGATCGTCCGCCGCGCCCCCGTCCACCCTGGGCGGCTCCGGCGTGCGGAAGCAGGCTCCGAGGGCCAACGTGACGGCGAAGCCCACCACGATAAACCACGGCCAGGCGATCGTCGTGTTGACCTTGATCGCCAAGACGGCGAGAACCCCGGCGATCAGGGCCAGTACGTTTCCGCGATCGCTGCCCCGGTTGGAAGTCGCGCGCCCCAGAACGAAGACCCCCAGCATGGCCCCGTAGGCGTATGTCATGATCTCCAATCCGAGATTGAGCAGCGATGTCGACCGCCGGGCCCCCATCGCCACGGCCACGATTCCGGCGGCGACCCCGATCGCGATGTACCGGGAGGCCCGGAGGTAATGCGCCTCGTCGCGTCCCGGCCTGAGGTATCGCTTGTAGAGGTCAATGGTCGCCGTTGAGGTGAGCGCTCCGATCGCGGACGAGAGCGTCGACATGGCGGCCGCAAATACGGCGGCCAGAATGAGGCCCCGCACGCCGGGAGGCATTCGGGTGACGATGAAATAGGGGAAAATCCGGTCCGGCAATCGGGACAACCCCTGAACGGCCGGGTCAGGATGCTGCGCGTAGAAGGCAAAAAGCGCGGTCCCGACCCACAGGAAGAGGAAGACCATCGGCACATTCAAGATCCCGCTGAGGATGACGGATCGGCGCCCCTCGATCGCCCCTCGGCAAGTCAGCATGCGCTGAGCCAAATCCTGATCGGTGCCGTGCGTGGCGAAGGTGAGGATCGGGCTGGCGATCAGCGCGGTCCAGAGCGTGAAAGGCTTCGTCGGATCCAGGTTGGCGTCGAGCCATCTCATCTTATCTTCCGGGACAGCATCGAGAAGCCCGCCCTTCAACTGCCCCGCAATGACCATCAAAGCCAGAATCCCCCCGCCGACGAAGAGGACGAATTGGACGACGTCCGTCCAGATGATCGACCGGATTCCCCCGAATACCGCATAAGCAATGGTGAGCAGCGCCATCAGGATGATGCAGACGCGGAAATCCCATCCCGTCGCCGCGTTCACGACAATGGAGGCCGCCGTCAAACGAACACCATCCGCCATCGTGCGGGTGGCTAGGAACGAGAGGCTGGCCAACGCACGCGTCGTCGGGCCAAACCGGTGGCCCAAGTACTCGTAAACGGTGGTGACACCCAGGCGGAAGAAGGCACTCAGGAATATCGTCCCGACGAAAATGCGTCCCAGGATGGAGCCCGCGATGAACTGCACGTAGGTGTGATTGCCGACAAAAGCGGCTCCCGGCACGCCACAGAAGGTCAGCGCGCTAGTCTCTGTCGCGAGAATGGACAGACAAACGGCCCAGACGGGCATTCGCCCACTTGCCCGGAAATAGTCCGCCGTGTCCTTTTGGCCCCGACCCGCCCACCATCCCACGGCCGCGCAAACGGCGAAATAGGCGGCCATGACCGCGTAATCGATCGTCCGGAAGGTGGCAGGTGCCATGGGAGTCCCAGCAAGATGTCGTTAGTATTATCGGCACGTTGTTCCGGTCCACGCGCGTACAAAGAGATTGACTCCCGGTGTCTGGCGGACTATATGATGCGTGGCGAGCGGCGCGGCGCTCGATATTTGTCTGACAATAATGTCATACATCCTGACCGTCGGCCTGAATCCCGCACTTCAGAAAGTCCTGGCGTTCGATCGTTATCGAACCGACGCTGTCAATCGCGCGGTCCAGGCCACTCACATCGCCAGCGGAAAAGGCATCAACGTCTCTCGAACGCTCACGCTGCTCGGGCGCAAGACGGTCTGCACCGGGGTGCTTGGAGGACCCAGCGGCGCCTTGATCGAAGAGGAACTGCGGCGAGAAGGCATTCATTCTGCATTCACCGCAATCTCGGCGATGACACGCCTTTGCATCACGCTGATCGATCGTCAACACGGGACGACGACTGAATTAATTGAGCCAAGCCCTACTGTCACGTCCAGCGAGGTCGATCGGTGGGTCCACGCCTACGAAAGTCTTTGCCCATGGTCGAATTTCGTCGTCATCTCAGGCACAACGCCGCATGGATTCCCGAATGGTATTTACAGGCGGCTCATAAATTATGCGCACAAAAACAAGAAGCGTGTACTTCTTGATTGCGGCGGCCCACTGTTTGTTGACGGAGCTTCAGCGGAACCGACAGTACTAAAGTGCAACGAAGAAGAGTTTTATGACGCGCTTCAAACACCTCGCCTAGGATTAACCGATCTTGTCAAACAAGCAGAAAAGTATGTCAAAGGCACAACCGAATGGGTCGTTATTACGAGAGGCCCTGATCCTGCATTATTCATAACAAAATCAAACGTTTATTTCGCAACTCCACCTAAAGTACACGCCGTTAATCCTATCGGCTCTGGAGATGCAGTTTCCTCTGGAATAGTAATTGGTCTTATTGACAATAAAAGCGAAGAGGAGACTATCAAACTTGGAGTGGCGTGTGGGACCGCAAACGCAATTATTTCAGGCCCAGGTATTGTCAAGCCATCTGATGTAAAAAATCTTCAAGATGAGGTGCTAGTTAAATCTCGAAAGAGAACAAATTGATTTTTAATAAGATAAATCGCCTTTTTCACCAGCCAAAACACTTCTCATCAATCACAAAACAATTCGGCATAAGCACTTCCAAATACACAGTTAATATCAACAATATTCATATCCACGACTACAAAATCAAACGACAATGTTCAGCTTTGCTAGAATGTCATTTAGTTGCCGGTTTTCGTAATAGTCAATGACGATCCGGCCTCGCTTTCTTCCTGTTTCAATAGTGACTTTAGTTCCGAAAAAATTCGTCAACTTCGCCTCCAATTCAGCTATACCTGCATCTTTTGATGTTTCTGTCTTTTTCCCAGACTTTCTTGATAGTCTTTTCACGATATTTTCAAGATTTCTTACCGATATGCCTTCTTTTTCAATCTTCCTGGCCAACTCCCTTTGCAGTTTTTCTCCGTTTACACTCAGCAGTGTCCTTGCGTGCCCCATCGATATTGTTCCACGTGAAACAGCCTCCTGGATATCGACTGGAAGATCCAACAAGCGCATGAAATTAGCCAAAGTCGACCTGTCTTGTCCAATTCTTTCCGACAATTCCTCCTGAGTACAACCAGTCTTATTAACGATGTTCAAAAATGCCTTGGCCTTCTCGATAGGGTTTAGATCTTGCCTTTGAATATTTTCTATCAAAGCGATTTGCATCGACCTGTTTTCGTCCGCATCAACAACAATGGCTGGAATCGTCTTCAATTCCGCCTTTTGAGCGGCGCGCCATCTTCTCTCACCAGAAATCAACTCGTACCTGTTGTCCTTCATCCTGACCAAAACAGGCTGCACAACCCCCTCGGTTCTGATCGAAGCGGCAAGTTTACTTATGGCATCTTCGTCAAAACTTTTTCGCGGCTGTTCCTTGTTTGGATATATCTGCGCCAAACTCAACTCCAATAGCCGTTGTTTCTTTAGCGAGCCTTCATTACCATCATTGACGCGATCTACCGAAATGACCTCATCCGAAGGCACATCATCTTTTCCACCGAACAGCAGATTCAATCCTTTTCCGAGCTTCTTGTCCTTTGACATGAATCACCCCTGATTGTAATTTTCAAATCATAACGTTTAATCACTACGATTCAAGCCCTCTTTTGCATTGTAATTCGAATCACACCATATAAAATATTTGTTTTCTGGGTGAAGCATGCTCCAATCAACTCTTACCATCCAGAAGACCGCCTTCCTAGAGATCGTGCGCCATCCCGCATATTATCTCTTAACAATTCTCGCCGCGCTGCTCATCCTCATCTCTCAAAAAATTGTCCTTTTCGGCTTTCACTCAGAACTCAACATGATCCGTGAACTCGGCCTTTCGACCATAATCCTATGGGGCGTGATCTCATGCATACTTTTCTCCCACCAAAGCGTTTTCATGGAGCTTGAGAATCGCAGCGCCATGACACTCCTGGCCAAACCGGTTCGACGTACTGACTACATTCTTGGGAAGTACCTCGGGCTCGCCCGATCATCCTTCCTGGGAGTTCTCTTCTTGCTGCTTACGCTAATCCTTACACTCTGGCTTCACGAAGGACTTCCCAAGCTCTCCCGTCTTCAATTGAAAGCGTCCTCGGCATTAATCCATTTTGAATTTCAACAAGAGCCGGGCGAATCCCTCGAAGGGCCTATCAAGTCTTTAGGAGGACTTTCGTTCGCCACAGCCGTCGGCTCGGCATCCGCTTCACCAACCTCGTTAATTTGGTCATACTTCATCAACGAGTTCGTCTCCTTGAATATCTGGCCGATCCTCCTGGGCGCTGTCCTGGCGTTTCTCCATACGGCCGTGGTGACAAGCTTTGCCTTACTCCTAGCCACGTTCTTCCAGCCCGTGGTCGTGGCGGCCGGCACACTGGCCTTCTACCTCGTCGGCCATTTGACCGACACCTTGGCCGGCGCGCTCACAGGTGACGGCACATTACTGTCAATTGTCAGACAATTAATGCACGCGGCGCTCCCGAATCTCGAGCTATTCACCCCCGCCGACCACCTCTCCCGTGGCGAGGCCGTCTCCGCCATTTATGTTGCGCTCACCCTTCTCTATGGTATACTTTATGTCTCCGTGCTGTTGGGCTTGACGTCCTTCGCGTTCTCGCGACGCGAGCTTCCCTGATATGCGCTACGGCATCCTCGGTGACGTCCACGCCAATCTCGAAGCCCTGGAAGTGGTTTTGGAAGCACTCTCCAAGGAGAAGATCGACGCCCACGTGGCGGTCGGAGACATTGTCGGCTACGGCGCCGACCCCGTGGAGTGCCTCAAGCGCGTCCGGCAAGTCGCCAAGATCATCGTGGCCGGGAACCACGACTTTGCGGCCGTCGGAAAGCTCAACATCGATTTCTTCAACACGTATGCACGTCAGTCCGCGCTTTGGACCCGCGAGCAGCTCTCCGAGTCCGATCGCGAGTTTCTCCGCAACCTGAAGCTCGTCGAGTACCTCGACTCATTCACCGTCACGCACTCCTCCCTCCATTACCCCGAGCTCTTCGAGTACATCCAGACGAGCTACGACGCCCAACTGTCCTTCCAGCAACAGACAACGCCCATCTGCTTCGTCGGCCACTCTCACGTGCCGGTCACGTTCCTCCAAAAAAAGACCGTCACCTTCTCCATGCAAAGCGTGGCGGACGTCGACGATCGCCACAAAATGATGGTGAACGTCGGCAGCATCGGTCAACCGCGCGACGAGAATCCGGAGGCGGCCTACGGAATTTTCGACACGGAGGCCGGAAAGATCTGGATCAAGCGCGTCAAGTACGATGTTGATCGAGCCGCCAAGAAGATCATCGTAGCCGGTCTGCCGCCGATCCTGGCGGAGCGACTCCGCTACGGCCGGTGAGCCGTCGCCCCAACCGCGCGAGCCGCGACATGAGAGTCGTTTTCACCGTCATCCCCTGCGTCGCTGCGCTCGCCGGCTGCGGTGCGCCCCACCTGCAGCAGGAGAACGAGATCCTCAGAGTCCGTCTCGACGAGCGCGAGTCGGAGATGGCCCGTCTCCGCGGCGAGCACGAGGCCCTGGCCTCCGTGCTCAAAGAGCGCGAGGCCCGGAATCGCACCCTCGAAGCCCAGATCCGAGAGACGCGCGAGCGGCTGGACGCGTTGAGAACGCGCCTGGAAGCCTCCGAATCGGCCCGAGACGAGCTCCGCCAGGCCCGGAGCGCGCTGGACAACGCCCGACGCGAGATCACGCAGATCCAGACGGACTTGGCGGCTCTGGCGCGTGAGATCGCGACGCTGGCGGGCGACGCGGCCGCCGGAGACGATCCGGCGGCCCCTTGATACGCCGTGCGTCCCCGAGGGTTCCCTCCGCAATGCGCCCTTGCAACGGGATCCTCCTCCTGCCGCTCGCCGCATTGTCCGGCTGCTTCGGCGGTCCGCCGCCCGCTCATGCGCCTAATCCCGAACGGGACCGGCAACGGGAGGCACTCCAACGGGAGCTGGAAGCGCTCGTATCGACCCTCCCAGGAGCTGTCTCGCTCTATTTCAAGGACCTGGATACCGAGGAGATTCTCGCCATCCGCGCGGATCGCCCGACAGCCGCCGCTGGCTTGTCGGCCCTTTTCATCCTGATCGAAACCTTCCAGCGGGCGTACGAGGGGCTTCTGGATCTGGACGAAGAGATCGGCGCCGCCGTCTTGATGCCGGGCGACGCGGAGACCTCCTTCGCGCCGGCAATCGCCCCCGTGTCGCGCCGGGAGCCGTCCGGTCCTTCAACCTCCGCCCGCAGCCTTTGCGAGGCCCTGGTTGTCGCGCGCAGCCCGACCGCGGCCGACATCCTGCTGCGCCGCCTCGGGGGCCCTTCGGCCATCTCCCAGGCCCTGCGAGGGCGCGGAGCCATGGGGACCTCCTGGCCGAGTTTTTCTGTTGACTCAAACGCCACCCGGCCCGACAGAATCCCCCTCACAACGGCAGCCGACGTGGGGGGGCTCCTGGAAGCGGTCGCCCGCCGGCAAGCCGTTTCCCCCGAAAGCGCGGCGGAGATCGCGCGGCTGCTCGCGCTGGCCAACGATGGGTTTCTCGGGCGGCGGCTGCCGCCGGACCAGGTCGCGATCGCCCATCTGCCGGCCAACGCCCCGGGCATCCGCCATGATGCGGGCTTCATCACCTGCGCCAACGGCTCCTACGTCCTCATCGTCCTGATGCAGAACCTCACGGACGAACCGGCCGCCGAGTCGGCCGGGGCCGAGCTCTCACGCCTCGTCTACACCTATATCCAGGGCCGACCGAGGTGACGCGGTCGCACCCGCCGGCCGCCCCGCCTTCCGTCCCTCCCGATCCTCCCCCGCGCGGGATTTCGGTCATCCTCCGACCCCGGAACGCCGATAGGGGATATGGGTCGTCGCGTCCCGGATCGGAACGCGCCGGGGACGGCGGGACGGGAGGAAACCGGACATGCTCGGCGACGTGACGCAGATCCCCCTCCTCGACTTCGCGATCGCGCTCTTCATCGGCGCGCTCGTGGGAATCGAGCGCGAGAAAAAGCTGGAGCACGAGCAGGGGGTCGGAATCGGGGGGATCCGGACCTTCATCCTCTTCGCCGAGGTGGGGGCGGTGGGGGCGTGGCTCTCCGTCCAGTTCAAGACGCCGCTGATTTTCGCGGCCGTCGGCGCGTTCGTGACCGCCACGATCATCGCCGGCTATCTCGTGCACGCCCGCGCCCGCCCCGACGCGTTCGGCCTGACAACGGAAGTCGCCGCCCTGATCGTCTTCCTGCTCGGCGGCACGACGATCTTCGGCTTCCGCGCCCTGTCGGTCGCGCTGGCCATCGCCACATCCGCGGTGCTGGCCTACAAGCACCAAATGCACCGGGCCGTGGGCCGGATCGGGCGGGAGGACCTGTACGCGGGGCTCAAGCTCCTGATCGCCACCTTCATCATTCTTCCGGTGCTGCCCGACAAGCCCGTGGACCCGTGGGGCGCCCTCAACCCCCACAAGATGTGGCTGCTGGTCGTCCTGATCTCCGGTCTCTCGCTGGTCGGCTACGCCGCGTCCCGCTGGCTGGGGACGCGTCGGGGGATCCCCCTGGCTGGTCTTTTCGGCGGCTTGGTCTCGTCCACGGCGGTCACGCTCGCCTTCGCGAAGCAGAGCCGGGAGGAGGGCGGCCGCCCGGGACAGGCCGACGCGCTGGCGTCGGGGCTGTTCCTGGCGTGGGCGGTGATGGCGGGTCGCGTCCTGGTGCTCGCCGCCGTGCTGAACAACGCCCTGCTGGGGCTCCTGACGGCTCCCATGGCGGCGTTGGGACTCCTGGCGGCCGGGGCGGCCCTGATCCTCTACCGCCGGAGTATGACGACCGGGCCGGCGGAATCCGGGAGCGGCGTGCCGCTGCGAAACCCGTTCAGCCTCAGCTCCGCCGCGAAGTTCGCCGCCCTCTTCGCCGCGGTCCTTCTCGTGGTCAAGCTCACCGAGACGCTGTTCCACGGCCAAGGACTCTACGCGGTGGCCGCCTTGGCGGGGCTGACCGACGTGGACCCAATCGTGCTCTCGATGGCGGAGTTCACGGGCGGGGGCGGAGACACGTGGACCGCCGCGGTCGCCGTCGTGGTCGCCGCATGCACCAACACGATCTCGAAGTGCGGCCTCGTCCTCGCCTTGGGCGGACCCGCCCTCAAGCGCCACGTCCTCCCATGGACCGCGGCGATCCTGGCGGCCACCGCCCTCGCGGCGGCCGCCGCGTGAGACGCCCCGTCGACGAGGACCGGTCAGCAAGGGGAGGCGGGGTAACGAGCGATCAACGCGACACCGCCCAACGCCGACAATAAGCCATAATCGATGCAATTCGTGGGCGCCATTCCTCGCCCGCCGAACCGCCGGGTGTGCGGCCGGGGTCGATTCCGAATCAGACCCCGGCCTTCGCGAAGACCGCCTTCACCATGGCCTGCGCCTCCTCCAGGATGGCTTGGAGGTGCGCCTCCCCCTTGAAGCTCTCGGCGTACAGCTTGTAGACGTCCTCCGTCCCGGAGGGGCGGGCGGCGAACCAGCCGTTGGCCGTTACCACCTTCAGGCCGCCGATCGACGCCCCGTTCCCCGGAGCCTTCGTCAGCGCCGCGACGACCGGCTCCCCCGCCAGCGTCGACGCCCCCACCTGATCCGGAGTGAGCTTCGATAGCACCGCCTTTTGCGCCGCATCCGCCGGCGCGTCGATCCGGCGGTATATCGGGGCCCCAAACACGGCCTCCAGCTCCCGGTAGAGCATCCCGGGATCCTTCCCCAGCTTGGCGGTCATCTCCGCCGCCAGCAGGTCCATCACGATCCCGTCCTTGTCCGTCGTCCACACCGTCCCGTCCCTCCGGAGGAGAGACGCCCCGGCGCTTTCCTCCCCCGCCAAGCCGTGCGCCCCCGACAGGAGCCCGGGCACAAACCACTTGAAGCCCACCGGCACCTCGACGAGCGGGCGCTTCAGATCGCCGGCCACCCGGTCGATCATCGAGCTGGAGACAAGCGTCTTGCCGATGCCCACCGCCGGCCCCCAGCCCGGCCGGTTCCGGAAGAGATAGGCGGCGGCGGCGGCCAGGTAATGGTTCGGGTTGAGCAGGCCGCTGCTTCGCGTCACGATCCCGTGCCGGTCCGCGTCCGGGTCGTTGCCGAACGCCACATCGAAGCGCTCTTTCAGCCCGATCAAGCCCGCCATCGCGGGGGGCGACGAGCAGTCCATCCGGATCTTCCCGTCCTTGTCCACGGTCATGAATCGGAAGTCGGGCTCGACGGCCCGGTTGACGACCTCGAGAGACAGCTTGTACACCGACGCAATCGGATCCCAGTAGTCGATGGAGGCGCCGCCGAGCGGGTCGACGCCGATCGCCAGCCTCGCGCCGGCGATCGCATCCATGTCGATCACGGTCGCCAAGTCGCGGACGTAGGGGAGGACGAAGTCGTGCTCGCGGACGATGCCGTCCCGGAAGGCCCGCTCGAGCGGCACCCGCTTGACACCCGCGAGGCCGGCCGCCAGGAGCGCGTTGGCGCGGTCCTCGATCGCCTTCGTGACGGTCGTGTCGGCGGGGCCGCCCTCGGGGGGGTTGTACTTGAATCCGCCGTCTTCCGGCGGGTTGTGGGAGGGGGTGATCACCACGCCGTCGGCCAAGCCCTTCGTGCGCCCGCGGTTGTAGGTCAGGATCACGTGCGAGACGGCGGGCGTCGGCGTATAGCCGAGCCCGGCCTGGACCAGGACGGCGACGCCGTGGGCGGCAAAGACTTCGAGCGCGGTCGTGCGGGCCGGCTCGGAGAGGGCGTGGGTGTCCATGCCGACGACGAGCGGCCCGTCGATCCCGCGGGCGGCCCGCTGCTCGACGATGGCCTGGGCGATGGCCAGGATGTGATCCTCGTTGAAGCTCCCCTTCATCGAGGATCCCCGATGCCCGGAGGTCCCGAAAGCGACCCGCTGGGCGGGGTCCGAGACGTCGGGCCGCCGCGCGTAGTACGCGGAAACGAGCCGGGGAAGATGGACGAGCATCGCACGGGGGGCGGGCTTGCCAGCCAGCGGGTGCATCGCCATGTCGCATCCTCGCCTAGACGAACCACGGAGACCGCGAAAAGGGCGCAGGCGGATTGTAGCGTCCGGCTGGGGGGGGGGTCCAGTCAATCCCCGCCCTCTGCGTCCCCTCGGAAACGAAACGGGGCCGCCCGTTGCCGGGCGGCCCCGCAGGGACACGCTGCAAACTGGACGGGTCACGCCTTCTTGACCATGTAGCGGAGCAGATCGACGACGCGGTTCGAGTAGCCCCACTCGTTGTCGTACCAACTGACGACCTTGAAGAACCGCTTCTCGCCCTTCAGATTGTTCTGGAGAGTCGCCAGCGAATCGTAGATCGACGAATAGTTGGAGTGGATGAAATCGGTGGAGACGAGCTCCTCCTCGGTGACGTCAAGGATGCCCTTCAGATAGGTTTTCGCCGCGTTCTTGAGAAGCCGGTCGATCTCCTCGATCGAGGTCTCCCGGACCGTGCGGAAGGTGAGGTCCACGACGGAGACGTTGGGCGTCGGGACCCGGAAGGCCATGCCGGTCAACTTGCCCTTCGTGGCGGGGAGAACCTCGCCGACGGCCTTCGCGGCGCCGGTGGTCGAGGGGATGAGGTTGATCGCCGCCGCGCGGCCGCCGCGCCAGTCCTTTTTCGAGGGGCCGTCGACGGTCTTCTGCGTTGCGGTGTACGAGTGGATCGTCGTCATCAGCCCCGTCTCGATCCCGAGCCCTTCCTTGAGGAGGACGTGGACGATCGGCGCCAGGCAGTTCGTGGTGCAGGAGGCGTTGGAGACGACGTCGTGGGCCTTCGGATCGTACTCGCCCTCGTTGACGCCCATCACGAGGGTCTTGGCGCCGCCCTTGGCGGGAGCGGTGATGATGACCTTCTTCGCCCCGGCCTGCAGATGCAGCTTCGCCTTCTCCAAGTCGGTGAAGAGGCCGGTCGCCTCGATCACGTACTCGACACCGAGCGACTTCCAAGGAAGCTGGTCGGGCGTCTTGGTGGCCATCACGCACCGGATCTTGTGGCCGTTGACGACCAGGACGTCGTTCTCCTCCAGGGAGGGATTGCTCTTCGTGGAGGAGATGTCGGCTTTGCAGCGCCCGTGGACGGAGTCGTACTTCATCTGATAGGCGAAGTAGTCCGCGTCGGTGCTGATGTCGACGACGGCCACGACGTCGAACTCCTTGCCGAGCAGGCCCTGCTCGACGAGCGACGCGAAGACGAGCCGGCCGATGCGGCCGAAACCGTTGATGGCCACTTTCACCGCCATGGCGTCCTCCCGGGGAAAATGGGGTCCGAGGAAGCGGCAGTGTATGGCAGCGCGGGAGCCGGATTCAACGAAAAAGCGGGGGGCCGGGCCCCAGCCCGGCCCCCCGCGGGATTCCCGCGCCGCGACGGCGCCTCCGCTCACTTCTTCCGCAGCAGCTTCCGGAGGAACTTCAGCCCGTCGGCCGCCAAGTCGTCCTGCGTGTCGGCCAGCTTCCGCCAGATCGCCGCCGCCTTGGCGATCGAGGTCACCTCCGGCGTGAAGCTCTCGATCACCACCGCCCCGTCGTATTTCACCTTCTTTACCGCCTTCGCCCACGCCTTCCAGCGAACCTGGCCCGAGCCGGGAGCGCCGCGGTCGTTCTCGCAGGCATGCAAGTGGTAGAGATGCGCCCCGGCCGTCTCCACCGCCTCCGCCACGTCCTTCTCCTCGATGTTCATGTGGAACGTGTCCAGGTGGATGCCCAGCGCCTTGTGCCCGACCTCTTTGACCATTTTCACCGCCTGCGCGGCGACGTTGACCAGGTCGATCTCGAATCGGTTGAGCGGCTCGATGGCCAGCCGGACGCCGGCGTCGCCCGCCATCTTTGCCGCCTTCCTCAGGTTTGCCACCGCCCGGTCCCACTCGGCCTTCTTCTGGTCGGCCGGGACCAGGCGGGCCTTTCCGACCGAGGAATACAGCGGGCCGGCGATCACGGGCGCGCCCCAGGCCGCGGCGCAGTCGATGCAGACCTTGATGTAAGCCAGGCAGTTCTCCTGCACCTTGGGGTCGTCGTGGGACAGGTCGCGGTCCGGCCCGAAGGCGCCGCAAACCGAAAGCGCCGGCAAATCCGCCTTGTCCAGCCCGTCCTTGATCTTCTTCACGTCGAAGAGCGCGGGATCCTCGACCGGCAGCTCGACCCCGTCGAACCCCAGCTTCTTGATCTTCGGAAAGAGCTTGACGGCGTCGTTGTTGAAGGGCGCCGTCCAGACCCACGTGTTGACGCCGAACCGGATGGCCATGGCGATTCCCCCAGCCAGAAGAACCCCAGGAATGCGGAACGGGACCGACCGACTATAGCGCAACGGACGGCGGAAGGGCAAGATTATTGGCCCGGAGCCCGCCGTCGCCGCTAGTCCCCCGCCGCCGGCGCCGAGAACTTCAGCAACACCGCCATCTGCGGCCGATCCTGGCCGTTGCGCGGCTCGACGGAGAGCGGGTAATTTCCCCACCACGGTCCCGCCGCCCAGTACGTCCCGCCGATACCGTTCTCCTTCAGCACGCTCAGGAAGCGCTCCAGCACGACCAGCCACCGAGGGTCGTTGTCGGGCACGCCGTACTCGCCGAGAAACCCGCGCGCCTTCCGCTCCTGGAGCCACTCGATGAACGGCTTCACGCGTTCCACGCCGATCGTCGGCGTCGCGCCGTCCTGGTCGTACGTCTTCTTGTAGGTCCCCGAGCCGTCCCGGTCGAAGTACTGGTGAGCCTCGTACATGAAATTGCCCGCCGGGTCCCTGACCGCGAGATTCGCGTTCGCCTTCGGCCATGTCCACGCGCCGCTCCAGCTGTCCCCCGGCACGAGAATGGTGTGGACCGCGTCGGCGGCGCGCACGCCGTCGATGCCGGCCTGCGCCGCGGCAGGCCAGAGCCCCTTCATGTCGTGCGGCTCGTTCATCAGCCCGTAGGCGAAGATCGCCGGCTCCGCCCGGTAGTGCTCCGCCAGCCGCTTCCAGAAGTCGGCGAACGCCGCGTTGGGAACCTCCGGAGAGCCGATCCGTTTCCCCCGGTACCGGGCGTAGTTGTGCGGGTCGAGGATCACCCCGACGCCGCGGGCGCGGGCGAGGGCGACGACCGCGTCGAGGCGCGCGAGCTCGGCGGCGTCGAGCGGACCGCTCAGCGCCGGCTGCAGCCGCTCCCAGAGGAACGGCACGCGCGCGACGAGGAGCCCCTTGCGCCGGAGGTAGTCAAACTGCGCCGCGCCGGGGTAGATGTACGACTTCCCGACTTCCCCCGGCAAGTCGCCGAACTCCGCCCCGGCCAGATTGACGCCGTAGACCGGCCCGGGGGGCGCGGGACGCGGGGCCGCGGCCGCCGCCGGAACGGAGCCCGGCGCCGCGACCGGCTCGGCCGCAAGGGCGAGACCCGACACCGCCGCCATCAAGGCCGTCGAAAGCGCGCGCAAGCCCAAGGAAGGATCCCCCAACGAACTTGAAACACCGGCGTCTTCCGGGGCGCTTGGCCTGGCGCTCCGGGCGTCCCGGCGACGATCACCGTTCCGCCACCGCCTCCATCGACAGGATCTCGAATACCGATCGATCCCCCGATTGGTTCGCGCCGACGAGAATCCGCGCCACGCGGTCGAGGTCGAGCCTCCCGTTCGGGTCCTCGCTCGAGAAGGCGCCGTGCTCCAGGTCGGCGAACGGCACCCGCCATTCCGTCACATCGCCCGCTTTCGGACGAATGCCGTCCTGTGTGAGATAACTGGCCCCCCCCGGCTCCGCGACCTGCACGCGCAGCGTCAACCCTTCCGCGGCCTGTACGACCTTCACGCGCAGCCGCAGCCCGGTACACGCCGAGAGATCCCGCGGGGGATCGAAGGCGAGCACGGGGTAGGACCAGCGGTCGCCGGGCCGCGTAAAGATCGACTCGACGCGCAGCCCGCCGCCCTCCGCGGCGGTGAGTCTCGACGTCCCGTTCCCCGAGATGTTCGACGCCCACGCCGAGGGCGCGAGCGGGAGGGCCGAGACGACGCGCACGGCCGCGCCTTTCGCCTCCGCCGCGACGCGCACGCATGCCGCCGCGGTCGACCGGTCGCCGGCCGCGACGCGCGCCGTGACGCGGCAGAGCCCCGCCGTCCCCTCAGGCGGGACATGGAGCCGGATCGGGATCCGCACCACGCCCATCGGGGCGGCCTCGACCGCGGCCTCCGCGGGCTCGACCCGCACCGTCGGAGCGCCCCTCGCGGGGTCGACGGCGGCAACGGCCAGCCGCAGCATCCCGATCAGCGGCGCCGCGCCGAAGTGCCAGACCTCGACCTCCGCCTCCTGGACGGCCCCGGCCTCGAGCGCGTAGCGCTGCCGCCTGAACGAGGCCAGCGGGCGCGGAAGAGCGATCCGCAGCACCGTCTCCTTCAGTCCCGGCTCCGGGAGCGGAGAAACCGGGGCCGGCCGGGAGCGCTCGACCGCCGGCTTCAGCCCCTTCGCCAGGACGTACACGGGCGAGGGACCGACCGTCAAACGCACGGCCCCGCCCTGCGCCCGGAGCGGAATCTCCTCCCCGGTCACCGTCAGGCCGCGCGGGGCCGGGTCGGGCGTGGGAAGCAGGACCTCCTTCGGCCCCGCGTCGCGCCAGAGGACGGCCGTGCGCCAGGGGCCGGCGTCGAAGAAGGCTGCCGCGACGTCGTCCGCCCCCGCGAGGCCCGTTCCCAGCGGCGTCGCACGCCCGAGGGCGTGGCTCATCGTCGCGAAGGCGGCGACCCCCGGCGTCGGCCCGAGGTCGCGGTCGAGCAGCCCGAAATCGACCGCGCCCTCCTTGTAATAGGGAAAGATGAAAAAGAAGTGTCGATCGATCCCCGCGTCGAGCGAGCGGGCGTAGGACTTCGCGACGAAGTCGGCCTGTTTCCACCGGTCGCCCTCGCGGAGCCGGCCGCCGGCGTCGGGGAGGTGGACCCCCGCCTCGGTCACCCAGAAAGGGAGGCCGAGCCCGAACCGGGCGGCCAGCTCGAGATGCCAGCGCGCGACTTGCGGATGCTTGTCCGGCGGCTGGTAAAGGTGGTGGTTGTAGGCGTCGCCGTAGGTCCCGACCTCGTTCTCGAAGTAGAGCTCGCCGAAGGCCTTCGCCGGGGTGGCGAAGGAGTTGAAGAGAACAAGGACCCGGGGGTCGCCGGCCTTGATGCCGAGCGCGGCGGCCTTGTGGAAGGCGGCGAGGCGATCGGCCGGCTCGGCGGCGAAGACGTCGATGTCGGCCTCGTTCCAGATCTCGCAGGCCTGGATGCGCCCGCGGAAATGCTCCGCGAGGGCGCGGCCGAAGTCGTAGGCGTCCCTCAGGCTCTCGGGAAAGGCCTTCCGGTCCCCGTCGGCGCGGGCCCAAGGGGGGGTGTCGTGAAAGACGGTGACGACCGAAAGGCCGGCCCGGCGCTGGGCGTCGGCGGCGCGATCGTAGCGCTCCGCCCATTTGAATTCCCCGCGCGCTGGCGCGACCTCCGCCCAGCTGAGCCGGTCCCGCACCCAGGCGGCCCCGCAGAGAGCCATCGCTTGCGAAACCGCGTCGAAGTCGTCGGGCCTCACGAGCCACGCGATCGCGCCGTCGGTGGCGACGCGGGCCGAGGCCGGATCGACCTTCGGGCGCGCGGCGGGATCGAACGTGACGACAAAGGCGAGCGGAAGGGCCTCCGGCACGGCGGGGTCGCGCAGCTCGTAATAGCCGCGCGGCAGGCGCCCGAGGTGGAGGACGGCGCGGCCGTCCTTCCACGCCAGCGGGCGGTCGCCGAGCGCCTGGTCCCCCCCCGGCCCCCGCCGCGCCAGGGCGAGCGCCGCAGGAGAGGAGGCCTTTGTCTCCAGGGTCAACTTGACCGGCGCCGATTCGGGGAAAATCCGCAGTCGCTCCACGACACACAAGCCCGAGGACGAGGCCGTTCCGGGAGCCCCGGCTCCGGGAAAAGGCCAGAGACCCAGGAGGGCCAGAGCGAAACCGGATCGCATCCTGTTCGACTGCCCCTGCATGGCTATCCTCGCGCCAGCGATCGCCTCTTCTCTCCGACCCGCCCTCCTATCCTACGACTTCGACCGCCATTCCGCCAGCCATCGACGGCGTCCGTCCCCTTCGTTATAATATCGAGCGGCCCTTCATGACATCGCCCCGCTCGGAAGAGGAAATTCGCCGGCGGATCGAAACCCTACCGAGATGACGACAACCTGGACGTGTGTTACCTAATCGACACGCTTCGGCACGATTTCCTGACGCCGGCCCTTCGACCGATCCTATACTCGGACAGATGACAGAGCCTCGCGGCGCGATCTCCCTCTGGCGCGAGCGGTTCTTCGGCAACCGCGGGGCGGGGCTTCGCGCCGGCCTCGTCCTCGCCGCCCTCGTCGCCTCCACCGTCTACGCCGAGCTCGCCTGGGAGTACACGCACCCCGCGATCGACCTCTGCCTCGATGACCCCGCGCGCCACGACGGAAAGACCACGACCGTGGGCCCCGCGCGCGTCGACGCGGTGGACGCGTCGGGGTTCGTGGCGCGCGACATCCGGGGAACCGCCATCTTCGTCGAGACTCCCCCCGGCACGCCGGTCACGGCGGGGGAGACCGTCGCCCTGCGCGGCACCTTCCGGCGCTCCGGCGCCACCGGCCGAGCGCCCGGTTACCTCGCGCTCGACGTCGAAGGGGGCCGCCCCGTGATCCGGACCGCGCCGTCGGGATTCGAGAAGCGTTATGGCATGTTCGCCCTCTCGGCCGCGGTGCTGGCGTACGTCGCGTGGCGGTTTCTGCGGGCCTTCCGCGTAACGGCCGGGGGGATCGACGTGAGACCCCGTCCCCCGAACCCCGCTTCCGCCTGAAAACGGAAGGCAAGGACCCGGAACAACGAACGCGGAGCATCCCGCATGGCCGACCTGCTGGTCCATTACGCCGTCAACCGGGCCGCTTCGCTGGGCGCACGGGGGACCGTCGCCGCCGAGTGCCTCCTCCTCGGCGCGGTCCTGCCGGATGTCCTGGCCAAGCCGCTGCACATCGTCTTCCGGCTCGGGTGGGCGACGACGGCGACGCACGCCCCGCTGACGTGGCTGGCGCTGGCCTACGTCACCGCGCACCTGTTCCGGGCGCCCCACCGCCCCGCCGCGTTCCTCGGGATCCTGCTGGGCGGGTGGCTCCACATCGGGGTGGACCTGCTGCGGGAGACGATGGGGCTGGGGGCGATCGCGCTTCTCTACCCGTTCTCGGTCGAGACGTTCCAACTGGGGGGCTGGTACTTCTCCGAGGACTCGCTGCGGCTCGCGCCGTGGGCGCTGGGGACGGTCGCGCTCGCCGAGGGGTGGACGGCGCGGCGAAGGCGGCGCACGGCGGGGTCGACCTCCGCCCCGCCGGCGGGCTGATCCGGCCCGGCTCACCGCCCGAGTCGCCGGATCTCCGCGGCCACCTCCCGGCTGAAGGCGTGGAGCGCCTCGTTCTGGGCGGCGACCATCGCCCCCGGCGACGCGGCGGCGGCCGGGACGGAAAGGGAAGAGCGCTTCCGCGACAAAACCGTCTTCCCGCCGTCGCCGATCACCGACCAGACGGCCGCCAGAACCGCCCGGCCGTTCGCGTCCGGGTCGAAGCGCGTCACGACAACCTCGACCTGAAAGTCGACCGGCGCGCCGCGGCGCTGGGAGTGGCGATAGACGTTCGGCGTCCCGAGCAAGATGGCCAGGTTCTCCGACAACACCCGCGTGAAGCCGTCGCCCAGCGGCTCGGCCCACCGGTGGGTCTGATCGATCGCGAGAACGTGGTCGCCGCCCGCGGCGGCCAACTGGGGCCGGTCCAGATAGGCCGGGAGCGCGACAGGACCGACCTCCACCGAGACGCCGTCCCGGGCCGCCGCCCCCCCCTCGGGCTCCGGCAGCGCCTTCAACAGGTAGAAGGTCGACGGCGGCGTCGTGCCCAGACAGCCGGCCAGCAGGAGCCCGGCGAGGCCGAAGGCCGTCGGGGCGGCTTGGTGCAGGGCAGTCGTTCTCATCCTAATTTCCTCCGTTCGCGCCTTTTCCCCGGATCAGCGCCTCGGGGTGCTGCTCGAGATAGTCCGCGAGGGCCTTGACGGACCGGGCCGCGGCCGCAAGCTCGACGAGCGCCGCGCCCAGCTCGTGGCGCAGGCTCGAGCGCTCGTCCAGCAGCCCCTCGGCCTGCCGCAAGGCCCGGGCCGCCCGGTCGAGGGTCTCCCGCGCCGACGCCAGCGTCTCGCCGGCGCGGGTCGCCAGCGGCCGGACCTCGCGATTCACGTCCTGGATCAGCTGGCGGGCGTCCCCGAGGCCGGCTTGCAGCCCGGCGGAGACGGGCTCGATCTCGCGGTCGATGCGCGCCAGCGTCTTTTCGGCGCTGCCCGCGAGCCGGTCGAGGTCCGCGACCAGCCGGCTCGCGCCCTCGGCCGTCGTCTTGAGATGGCGAACGGTCTCCGCCAACTCCGGCGCGTTGAGCAGCCGCTCGGCGCCTTCGAGAACGTTCTGAAGGCGGTCGAAGACCTGATCGATCGGGATCTTGGCCAGCCGGTCGGCCAGCAGATCGAAGCCGGACGCCATCGTGGGCAGCTCCGGGAGGCCGACGTCGAGGCCCCGCAGGCGCGGCGGCACCTCCGGGTGGAAGTCCAGCTCGACCAGGAGCTGCCCGGTCACGAGGCTCTCGCTGGTCAACTGCGCGCGAATGCCGCACGCGATCATCCGCCTCGCCCGCTCGAAAGGATCCTCGGGCATCGGGCTCCCGATCATGCGGAGCCGGCCCGGGAAAACCTCGATGACCACGGGGATGTCCACGGACTGGCGGTCGGCGTCGGCGAGGATCTCGATGCGCTTGACGGACCCGACCTGGACCCCGCGCAAGACCACCGGCGCGCCGACGCGCAGCCCGCCCACGGAACGGTCGAAGAAGAGGACGTAGCGGATGGTCCACTCGAACCAGGAGCCGCCCCCCAGGATCAGGACGGCGGCGACGAGGAGGGCGACGGCCCCGATCACGAAGCCGCCGAGGACGGTCTTGCTGACAGGCTGGGACGCCATGGATCCATCCCCCGAGTGTTTGCCGCGCCGCGCGGCGTTTGCGCCTTCACGCCACGGCGCCGCTCGCCGCCGACTCCCCGCGCCGCAGGAAAGCCTGGATCCGGGGGTCCCGGCTTCCCTCGAGCAGGTCGCGCGGACGGCCGCCGGCAATCATCGTGCGGGACTCCGGGTCGAGAAAGACCGAGTTCGTGCCGAGGGCGAGAAGACTGGCCAGTTCGTGAGTCACGAGGACGACCGTGGCGCCGAGGCTGTCGCGCAGCGCCCGGATCAGATCGTCCATCCGCTTCGCGCTGACCGGGTCGAGCCCGGCCGAGGGCTCGTCGAAGAAAAGGATGTCGGGATCCAGCGCCATGGCGCGGGCCAGCCCGGCCCGCTTGCGCATCCCCCCGCTGATCTCGGAGGGCAGAAAGTCCCCGAAGCCGGACAGCCCCACCAGGGCCAGCTTGAGCGCGACCCGCTCCGCGATCTCAGCCGGACCCAGCGCGGTGTGCAGCTGCATCGGCAGGGCCACGTTCTCGGCCAGGGTCATCGAGCTCCAGAGCGCGCCGCCCTGGTAGAGGACGCCGAACCGCCGCATGAGCCGGCCGCGCGTTTCCGGGCTCGCGTCCCACAGGTTCGTGTCGCCGTACCGCACCTCGCCGGCCGCCGGCGCCTGCAGACCGATCAGGTGCCTCAGCAGCGTGCTCTTGCCGCAGCCGCTGCCGCCCATGATGACGAAGATGTCGCCGCGCTGGACGGTGAAAGTCAGGTCCCGCAGGACCACGAAGCCGCCGTAGGCGAGCGTGAGGTTGCGGACCGTAATGGGGGTGACGGGCGCGCTCATGTTCGGCCGGCCCTCCGCGCCTCAGATTCCGATCGCGTCGCACATCACCGTGATCAGCGCCGTGGCCACGATGATCGAGACGATGCCCGTCACCACCGCCGCGGTCGCCGCCTCGCCCACCGCCGAGGCGCTGCGCCCGCACTGCAGGCCCCGCAGACAGCCGGCCAGGGCCACCAGGGCCCCGAACACCAGGCTCATGAACAGCCCGACGAACAGGTGCGCCAGCCCCACCGCCTCGATCGTGCGGTTGAAGTAGAGGGTCGAGCCCTGGCCGTAGACCGGCACCGCCACGAGCCAGCCGCCGAGGACGCCCATCACGTCGCCGAACAAGCAGAGCAACGGCATCATCAAGGACGTCGCCAGCAGGCGCGGCAGGACCAAGAACTCCACGGGATCGACGCCCAGCGTGCGGAGGGCGTCGATCTCCTCGTTGACCTGCATGGTTCCCAACTGGGCGGCGAAGGCGGCGCCGGTGCGGCCGGCCATGAGGATGCCCGTCATGATGGCCGCCATCTCCCGGACCATCGCAACCCCCACCAGATCGGCGACGTAGACCTGCGCGCCGAATAACCTCAATTGGGCGATCCCGACGAAGGCCAGGATCACTCCCACGAGAAAGTTGATCAGGGCGACGATCGGAACCGCCCGGGGGCCGGTCTCTTGGAGAAACAGGGCCAAGTCGCCGGACCGGAACCGGGCCCGGCCGGCCAGCCCGCGGGCGGCGGCGACGGCGGTCTCCCCGACGAAGGCCGCCAGCTCGAAGGCGGACGTGACGAAGGCCAGGGCGTCCGAACCGACCCGGGCGAAGAAACCCTCGCGCGGCTCCGGAGTCCGGGCGTCCTCCTTCGGGGGGACGGCGGTGGCCAGGGCCATCAGGGTCCGCACGCCGGCGGGCAGACCTTCAAGATCGACCTGGACCCCCTCCCGCTCGGATCCCCGGACAATCCGCGCCAGCAGCGTCAGCAGGCCGCTGTCCCACCCGGTCAGCGCGGACGCATCGAACACCAGGCGCCGGAAGGGACGCGCCGCCCGGATCCGGTCCAGGACCTCCCCCGCCGGGGGCCGCGCCGCCCCGTCCCGCCAGTCGCCAGCCAGCTGGACGAACAGCGTGTCGTCCGCCGCGCGACCGACTTGGACGTCGGCGCGATCCGGGAGGCGTTCGCTCATCGTGGCGCGATCCGGCCGTCCGAGGGGATCCGGGAATAGGTCCCCGGGAGGGACGCTCGCGGCGGATTATAGCGGGCGCGCGAGGATGCGGGCAACGGAAAGGAGCCGGCGCCCGGCGGCCGGGTCCCCGCGAATTCGCTTCCAAACGCCCGCCTGTTTATATAGTGTGCAGCATCCCCCTTGGAGAGACGCCATGAGCCCCACCCGCCGCGACGCGATCCGCGCCGGCTTGGCCGCCGGCGCGTGGGCCGCCTGCCCCGCCTCCCTCCGCGCCGCCGAGGCCGGGCCGGGTTTCCGCCTCGGCCTCGTCACCTACATGGTCGGCGCCCAGATGGACCTCCCCACCCTCCTCGACGTCTGCGAGAAATCCGGGATGGAGGGCGTGGAACTGCGCACCACCCACAAACACGGCGTGGAGCCCTCGATCGACGACGCCGCCCGGGCGAAGGTCCGCGCGACGTTCGAGAAATCGAAGGTCCGTCTTGTCGCCCTCGGCTCCGCCTGCGAGTACCACTCCACCAAGCCGGAGGAGGTCCGCAAGCACATCGACCTGACGAAGCAATTCGTGACGCTGGCCGCCGACGTCGGCGCCTGGGGCGTCAAGGTCCGCCCCAACGGCCTGCCGAAGGGCGTTCCCGTCGACCAGACGCTCAAGCAGATCGGCGAGGCGGTGGCCGAGTGCGGCGCCTTCGCCCAGGAAAAGAAAATCGCGCTCGTCGTCGAGATGCACGGCGCCGGAACCTCCGACCCCCCGAACATGGCGAAGATCATGGAAGCCTGCGGGCACCCCGCCGTCGGCCTCTGCTGGAACTCCAACGGCGGGGATGTGAAGAACGGCTCGATCCGGGATCACTTCGAGCTCTGCAAGACGTGGATCCGCCATTGCCACGTCCGGGACCTGACGAAGGACGACTACCCCTGGAAGGAGCTGATGGGCCTCCTCAAGGGCATCGGCTATGCCGGCTTCACGATGCTGGAGACGAACACGAAGGACGATCCCGTCGCCTTCCTCAAGGCCCAGCGGGCGGCCTGGGAGCGGCACACGGCATGAACGACGACGCGCTCCTCCGGCTGCTCTACACCGAGGCGGACACCCTGCCGCGAAAGACGGCCGACGCGATCGTGGCCCGCGGCGCCGCGATCGTGCCGCCGCTGGTCCGCGTGCTGGAAGACCGCGCCGCCTGGGGCGCGGACGACGCCGCGTGGTGGGCGCCCGTCCACGCCGTCTACCTCCTGGGCGCCATCGGCGGGGAGCAGGTCGTCCGCCCCCTCCTCCGCGCTCTCGCCCGGGCCCATGACGAAGACATCGACTGGATCTACGAGCCGATGCCGTCGATTCTCGCCCGCCTGGGCGCGCCGGCCATCGAGCCCCTGTTCGAGACCCTCGAGGACGACCGGCAGGAGGAAAGCATCCGATTGGCCGCGGCCGAGGCCCTCGAGCTCCTTGCCGTCCGGGAGCCGCCCCGGCGCGAGGGCCTGCTCGACCGCTTGGCCGCGATCGCCCGGGACGCGTCGCGGGGCGACGTCGCCCGCTGGGTTGCCGCCGTCCCCCTGCTCCGTTTCGCGCGCCCGCAGGACCGGGACCTCCTCTCCGACCTCGGCCGCCGCCAGGAAAAAGCCGAGGACGGCGCCTGCTTCCTCCCCGACAGCGTGGAGGAGAGCTACCGGACCGGGCCGGACCTCGAGGACGCCAGCCAGGACTGGATGACGTTCTACGACCCGGACCAGATCGCCCAGCGGGAGCGCGAGAATGAAACGTGGGAGCCGGAAGAAGGGATGGACGGCGGCCAGGAGGACGAGGCGCTGGCGGACGTGCTGGAGGAAGAGGGGATCCTCGACCACGCGCACGACGCGACCTGCGGCTGCGGCCACGACCACGGCGCGCCCGGCACCCCGTTCGTGAACACCGGTCCCGCTATCGGCCGCAACGACCCGTGCCCCTGCGGGAGCGGGAAGAAGTACAAGAAGTGCTGCGGCCGCTGACGCCGCGGCGGACCGGGAGCCCGTCGGGGCCCGGCCCGCAGGCAGCGGCCGGCGTCTTTGGGGTTGCGCGCCGTTGGTTCGGCGCCTATATTCAATCAATCGTTTGATTGATTCGGCCGCGCGCATGACCCGCCCCGACACCCGGACCCGGATCCTGGACGCGGCCGAGCGCCTTTTCGCGGCGGAGGGGATCGCCGCCACGTCGCTGCGCCGCGTCATCCGCGCGGCGGGCGTCAACGTCGCCGCCATCCACTACCATTTCCGCTCCCGCGAGAACCTCCTGCGCGCCGTCCTGGCCCGCCGCCTCGCCCCCCTCAACGCCGAGCGGCTGAGGCGGCTGGATGCGGTCGAGACGGACGCCGGCCGCGGCCCCCTCCCGCTCGAGCGCGTCATCGAAGCCCTCGTCGTCCCCCTTTTCCGTCTCATGCGCGAGGCGGGCCCCGGGGGCGCCGCCTTCATCCGCCTGATGGGCCGCACCCTGACCGAGTCCAGCGGGTTCCTGGACCGCCTTGTCATCGAACAATTCGGCGATATCATCCGGCGTTTCACCGCCGCCTTCCGCCGCGCCCTCCCCGCCCTGCCCCCCCGGGCCTTCTATTTCCGCATCCACTTCCTGGTCGGCGCGATGGTCTACGCCCTCCTGGAGACGCGCAACTTGCGGATCCTGTCGGGCGGCGCCTGCGACCCCCTCGATCCCGACCAGGTCGTCGCGCACCTCGTCCCGTTCCTCGCGGCCGGCTTGCGCGCCCCGATCCGCGCCCGGCGGAGGGGGGGACGCCGATGAGGCACCGCCCCGTCGAAGCCTCGGCCCTGGCCGCGATCCTCCTGGCCGGTTGCCTCTTCGAGACCGCCCCCCCGGGGCGGCGATATCCCGAGCCCGACGTCGCCCTCCCCGACCGGTGGACAGGCGCGGACGCCCTGCCCGGTCCGGTCGCGCCCGGCTGGCTGGAAACCTTCGGGGACCCGGCGCTCACGGCGGCGGTGGCCGAGGCCGTCGCCCGCAATCACGAGCTCGCGGCGGCGGCCGCGCGCCTCGACGCGGCGGCGGCGGAGGCGCGGATCGCCGGGGCCGACGCCTGGCCCCAGGCCGGCGCCGGCTTCTCCGCCGCGCGACAGAAGCAGAACTTCATCGGCCTCCCCATCCCGGGGGCGGGCGACGAGGTCCTGAGCACGCGGTCCACCCGGCTGGGCGTGTCGCTCGACGTCAGCTGGGAACTGGACCTCTGGGGGCGCGTCCGCTCCGGCCACGCCGCGGCCCTCGCGGACGTCCAGGCGGCGGAAGCCGACCTGCGGGCGGCCCGCGAGTCGCTGGCCGCGCAGACCGCGAAGGCCTGGTTCGCGGCGGCCGAGGCGCGCCGGCAGGCCGACTTGGCCCGGGAGGCGGCCGCCTGCTACCGGGAGACGGCCGCCCTCGTTCGCCAAAGGTACCAGGAAGGGCTGAGTCCCGCCCTCGATCTCCGGCAGACGCTCGGCGAACTGGCCTCCGCGGAGGCCTTCCTCGCCCAGCGGGAGGATCAGCTCGACCGCGCGCGGCGCCAACTCGAGATCCTGCTCGGGCGCTATCCCGCCGGTTCCCTGGAGGCCGCGGCGGACCTCGCTTCTGTTCCGCCCCCCGTCCCTGCGGGCCTGCCCGCCGAGCTTGTGGCGCGGCGGCCGGACTTGGCGGCGGCGGAGCGGCGCTTGGCCGCCGCCGGGGCGCGCGTCGATCAGGCCAGGGCCGCGCTCTACCCCCGCCTCAGCCTCACGACCACCGGCGGCACCTCCAGCGACGCCCTGCGGGATCTCGTGGATCTGGACTATTCCGTCTGGACGCTGGCGGCCAACCTGACCCAGCCGATTTTCCAGGGCGGCCGGCTGCTCGCCGGGGTGGACGCCGCCGAGGCCGGCGCCCGCGCGGCGCTCGAGACCTTCCACGCGGCGGCCCTGAAGGCCTACGGGGAGGTGGAAACGGCGCTGGCGACGGAAACCTTTCTGGCTCGGCAGGAGCGGGAACTGGCCGCCGCCGCCGAGCAGGCGGTCGCGGCGCGGCGGCTGTCCGAGGAGCGGTACCGGACGGGCGTGGACTCCCTCCGGGCCTGGCTGATCGCCCGGCGCCGCGCCATCGAGGCCGAGAGCCAATGGCGCGCCGCCCGCCGCCTGAGGCTGGACGCGCGCGTCAACCTCCATCTCGCCCTCGGGGGCGGGTTCGCGGCGGCCCCGGGAGCGGGAGCCGCGGCGCCTTGAACCCAGGCCGGTCGGGATCCGCGGCACGACCCCCGAGCCTGCGATCCCCCCGGTTGCCGCGGCGAAGCCCGGAAGGAGAGGTGGAAATCTCAGGAACAGCCCGCCCATGAACAGCACGATCCGAACCCTGGCTCCGCTCGCCGTCTTTCTCCTGGGGCTGTTGGGGGCGTGGGCGCTCGTCGTGTCCCGCGTGCCGGTGAAGACCCGCCCCCCCGCCCCCCTGCCGCCCCTCGTTCGCGTGCTGACCGTCACGACCGCGGACGTGCGGCTCACGGTCCGAGCACAGGGAAGCGTGACGCCGCGCACCGAGAGCGCGCTCGTCCCCGAGGTCTCCGGCCGCGTCGTCGCCGTCGCCCCCGCCTTCGCTGCGGGCGGCTTCTTCGAGCAGGACGAGGTCCTGGTGACGCTCGAACCGGGCGATTACGACGCGGCGGTGGCGCGGGCCCGCGCGACGCTGGCGCAGGCGGCCAGCCGTCTGGCGATGGAGGAGGCCGAGGCGGAAGTGGCACGACGGGAGTGGGAACAGCTGGCGGGACGGCGCGCGGGCGAACCGCCGGAGGAACCGCCGCCCCTCGTCGTGCGAGCGCCGCAGCGGGAGGAGGCCCGCGCGGCGCTCGCCGCCGCGCAGGCGACGCTGGACCAAGCCTTGCGCGACCGGGAACGGACCCTCCTCCGCGCCCCGTTCGCCGGCCGCGTCCGCCAGAAATCCGTCGACGTCGGCCAGTTTGTCAACCGCGGGACCCCCCTCGCCTCGCTCTACGCCGTCGACGCCGCGGAGGTCCGCCTGCCGATCCCGGACGACCAGCTGGCCTTCCTCGACCTGCCTCCGTCCTTCCGCGGCGCGGCCTCGCCGCCGGAGCCGGGTCCGGAGGTTCTCCTACGCGCCCGCTTCGCGGGCCGCGAGTCGGTGTGGACCGGGCGAATCGTCCGCCTGGAAGGGGAACTCGATCCCCGGAGCCGGATGGTCACCGCCGTGGCGCGGGTGGAGGATCCCTATGGACGGAAGACCGTCTCCGACCGGCCGCCGCTGGCCGCCGGCCTCTTCGTCGAGGCCGAAATCCTCGGGCGGACCGTGAATAACGCCGTCGTCCTCCCCCGGGCCGCGCTGCGAGGGCCGGGCGGGGTCTGGATCGTGGAGGGCGGCGACCGCCTCCGGCATCGCGCCGTCGAGATCCTGCGGGCGGATCGCGAGACGATCGTACTCGCCGGCGGCCTCGCCGCGGGCGAACGCGTCTGCCTGACACCGCTGGACGCGGCGACGGACGGCATGGCGGTACGCGTGCACGCGGAGGCGCGATGAGGCGACTGATCGCCTGGTTCGCGGAGAACCCCGTCGCGGCCAACGCGCTGCTGGCCGTGATCCTGGTCGGGGGGGTGCTCGGCCTGATGAGCGTGCGCCGGGAGATCTTCCCGGAATACTCCTCCGACCTCGTCGTCGTCTCCGTCGCCTACCCCGGCGCGGCCCCGGAGGAGGTGGAGGAGGGCATCTGCGTCCGCATCGAGGAGGAGCTCCAGGATCTCGACGGTGTCCGGCGCATCACCTCGAGCGCCGGGGAGGGGGGCGGATCCGTGATGATCGAGGCCCTCCCGGGGTTCCCCGCCCGGCGCCTCCTGGACGACGTGAAGACGCGCATCGAGGCGATCGACACGTTCCCGGAGGAGGCGGAGAAGCCCGTCATCCAGGAGATCGTCTTCCGGCGCCAAGTGATCTACGTCGCCGTCTCGGGGGAAACGGACGAGGCAACGCTCAAGCGGATCGGCGAGCAGGTGAGGGACGACCTGGCATCCCTCCCCGGCATCACAACCGTGGAACTGGCCAGCGCGCGGCCGTACGAGATCGCCATCGAGATCTCCGAGGAGTCGCTCCGCCGGCACGGTCTCACGTTCGACGCCGTCGCCGCCGCCGTCCGCCGCTCCTCCCTCGACCTGCCGGGCGGCTCGGTGAAGACGGCGGGTGGCGAGGTGCTCCTGCGGTCGAAGTCGCAGGCGTACCGCGGGAGGGAGTTCGAGTCGATCGTCCTTCTCGCCCGCCCCGACGGAACGCGCCTGCGGCTGGGGGACGTGGCGCGCGTGGTGGACGGCTTCGCGGAAACGGATCAGGCCGCCCGCTTCGACGGGACGCCCGCCGTGCTGGTGAAGGTCTTCCGGGTGGGCGACCAGAGCGCCCTCGACATCTCGGACGCGGTCCACGACTACGTCCGCACCGCCCAAGCGCGCATGCCGCCGGGAATCCGGCTGACGCCGTGGCAGGACGATGCGGAGTACCTGCGCAGCCGCCTGGATCTCCTGCTCCGGAACGGCCGGAGCGGCCTGATCCTCGTCTTCTGCATCCTCGCCCTCTTCCTCCGCCTGCCGCTGGCGGCATGGGTCTGCTTCGGCATCCCCCTGTCGTTTCTCGGCGCCTTCGGCGTCATGCCGTTCTTCGACGGCTCGATCAACATGCTGTCGCTCTTCGCGTTCATCCTCGTCCTCGGCATCGTGGTCGATGACGCCACCGTCGTGGGGGAGAACGTCTACGCGCATCTGCACCGGACGCGCGACGGGCGACGGGCGGCGGTGGCGGGAACGCAGGAGGTGTCGATTCCGGTGATCTTCGGGGTGCTGACGACGGTGGCCGCCTTTGCCCCGCTGCTCTTCGTCGGCGGCAACATGGGGAAATTCATGCGGATCATCCCCCAGATCGTGATCGCCACCCTCCTCTTCTCGCTGGTCGAGTCCCAGCTCGCCCTCCCCGCCCACCTCGCCCACCTCCGCGTCGAGCCCGCGGCGGGATTCGGGGCGGTCGGGCGGGCCTGGGGACGTTTCCAGGGCGGTTTCGCCGCCGGCCTGGACTGGTTCATCGACCGCCTCTACCGCCCCGCGCTCAAGCGCCTGATCCGCTGGCGCTACCTCACCGTCGCCTCGTTCGTCTCCGCCCTCGCCCTCACCCTCGGCGCGGTGGGCGGCGGGTGGGTCCGGTTTACCTTCTTCCCCCAAGTCGAGGGAAACAATGTCGTGGCCGTCCTGACGATGCCGCAGGGAACCTCGGTGGAGACCACGGCCGCGGCCGTGCGACGCCTGGAAGCTTCGGCCTTCCGCCTCCGGGAGGAGCTGGGGCGCGGGCGCGAAACCCCCGTCGTCCAGCACATCCTGACCTCGATCGGGGAGCAGCCGTACCGGACGGACCAGCAGCGCGGCGCCGCCCGGGCCGTGGCGCTCATCACCGGCAGCAACCTCGGGGAGGTTAACCTTCAACTCATCCCCTCGGAGGAGCGTCCCGGCCTCTCCAGCGCGGAGATCGCGCGCCGCTGGCGGGAACTGACCGGGCCGGTCCCCGACGCGGTCGAGCTGACCTTTACCGGCTCCCTTTTCTCTCCCGGGGAGGCCTTGAACATCCAACTGGCCGGCCGCGAGATCGGGCCGCTGCGGGCGGCCGCGGACGCCCTGAAGGCCCGCTTGGCCGCCTACCCCGGCGTCTTCGACGTCGCCGACTCCTTCCGCGAGGGGAAGGAGGAACTCACGCTCCGCCTCCGCCCCGCCGCCGAGGCCCTCGGCCTCACCCAGATGGATCTGGCCCGGCAGGTCCGGCAGGCCTTCTATGGCGAGGAGGCGCAGCGGATTCAGCGGGGGCGTGACGAGATCAAGGTCATGGTCCGTTACCCGGGGGAGGCCCGCCGGTCGATCGGCGACCTGGAGGCCCTGCGCATCCGCCTCCCCGACGGCGCCGAGGTCCCCTTCTCCTTCGCCGCCTCCGCCGCGCGCGGCCGGGGCTACGCCTCCATCCAGCGCGTCGACCGACGGCGCGTCGTCAACGTCACCGCCGACGTCGACGCCGCCGAGGGAAACGCGGAGGAGATCCTTCGCGATGTCGAGGCCCGCATCCTGCCGGAGTTGCTGGCGGAACACCCCGGCGTCACCTACACGCTCGAGGGACAGCAACGGGAGCAGCGGGAGACGATCGAAAGCCTCCAGAAGGGCTTCCTGCTCGCCCTGGTCCTCATCTACGCCCTGCTGGCGATCCCCCTGCGCGCGTACCTCCAGCCGTTCCTGATCATGACGGCGATCCCGTTCGGGCTGGTGACCGCCGTCTGGGGCCACGTCGTCATGGGAATGGACCTCTCGCTCCTCTCCCTGTTCGGCTTGGTCGCCCTGGCGGGGGTCTCGGTGAACGACAACCTGGTCCTGGTGGACTTCATCAACCAGCGGCGGGCGGCGGGCGAACCGCTGGCGGCAGCCGTCCCCCGCGCCGCCGCCTCCCGATTCCGGGCCATCCTCCTCACCTCGCTCACCACCATCGGGGGCTTGGCACCGCTTATCCTGGAGACGAGCCTTCAGGCCCGGTTCCTCGTCCCCATGGCGGTTTCCCTCGCCTTCGGGCTGATCGGATCCACCGCGGTCGCCCTCCTCCTCCTGCCGTCGACCTACTTCATCCTCGAGGACGTCTTGGGCGCCGTCCGGCGGGTGACGGGATTTCGGGAAGGACCGGAGGAAGGACCCGCGGCGGGGACGGAGCATTGAGAACGGCCGTGCCCCGGGGCCGTCATGCCGCCCCCGGGATGAGGCGAAACCCCCGCCGGGAAAAATGCGGATCAACGGCGACCGCCGATCCGCCGGTCGGATTTGGAGTCTGAGGGGCGGCACGCCTGTGCCGCCCGCGATGGGAAGCGGGGGGAAAAACGGAAGGCGTGCCGGGCGTGACCCGGCGACAGAGCCGGATCCCCGTCAGAACCGGCGTCCACGGCATGGGGAAGGGCGCCGCCGGACTTCCGTCACGCCGCGCAGAGCCACTCCAGCAGCGGGGGGTGGGAGGCGAGGGCCCGGCCAAAGAGGGTGGCAAAGACCGCGGCGGCCGTCGCATCGCCCAAGCGCAACACCTCCGCCAGCCCCTGCGGCAGCCGGCGCTCCCCGCGAAGGAAGGCCGGGACCTGCGGGTTGGTCTCCCGCGCCTCGGTCAGGTACTCGACGGCTCGCGAGGCGGATCCCGACGCGCGGACGTACTCGACGGCCGCACGGCCGTAGTCCCACCAGCAGGCCGCATCCTCCTCGTACCGCCGCAGCAGGGAGGCCAACTCCTCCCAGAGGCCGAGCTCGAGCAGGCAGGCGGCCAGGCACTCGCGGCAGTTTTGGTTGTCCTCGGGATTGAGCAGGAGAAGGTCCCGGTAGTGGCCGGCGGCGGCGGCCGTCCGCCCCATGGCGTGAAGCAGATCCGCCACGGCCTTGCGGGATCGCATGTAGGGGCGGGTCTCCGGCAAGGTCCAGAAGCGCCCCTGATGCTCGGCGAAGTACTCCGGCCCGAGGGCCCGCTCGGCACAGTCCATCGCCGTGCGGTAGCCCGCAAGCTTCTCGTCCTCCGGGGCGGCCGATTCCTCGGCCAAGATGAATTGCGCGTCGGCGCAGTCGGGGTCGAGGGCGAGGGCGCGCCGGGCGAGCGCGAGGCGTTCCAGCCCATCGGGCGTCGCCCAAGCGCGGGCGACAAGCCGGGCCGCACGCGCCGCCGGAGACTCCCCGCCATGTCCGCGGGGGATGCGGGCGACCCCGCCCGTCACCGCGACCCAACCGATGCTCGACGTCTCGCCGAGCGTCTCCGCGATCGGTGCGGGTTCATCGGCCGTTTCGACGCCGTAGGCCAGTTGACGGGCGCGCTCCCGGTCGATCTTCAAGCAGCAATAGCGATACTTCCGACCGCTGCCGCAGGTACACCCCGCGTAGGGATCCGTCGACGGTCTCCACCCCATGAATACTCCAAGAACCCCAGCGGCCCCCTGAAGCCCCCACGTCGCGCCCGGCAAGGACCCCCCCGGGAAAACCCGAAACCCCGGAGACACGCCTCGCGTGGGCACGGAAGACACCCGCGGTCCCCCCCGGGATCGACGGGCTCCGCGCATCATAAGGCTTTGCGGCCGGCTGTCAATCCGGATTCCCGAAACAAGGCGGCCCCCCGACATCCGGGGGGCCGCGGCGCGTCTCACGCGCAACCGTCCGTTGATCAATATTCCCGCTTCGTCGTTTTCCCCGGCATCGGGACGGGGTACTTGCCATCGGGGCCGGCCTGGAGCGGGGCCGGACCGTCGGCCGTCAGCTTATCCAAGTCCGGCGCGAACTCGTGATCGCAGTTCAGGATCTGCTCGAGCGTGACAACCTGGCCGGTATGGGCCGCCATGCGGCCCATGGAGGTCACCAGGCTGGCCATCGCGCCGCGCTCGCACTCGTTGTGCGGTTTGTTCTCCCGGATCGCCTCAATCAGCCGGTCCCACTCCAGCTGGTAGGGATCGGGCTCGCCCTCGTTGAACGACCAGACGACATCGCCCTTGTTCTCCAGGTTCTGCCCCTTGTGGATGCGGCAGCGGGCGGGGTGGTGTCCGCCGGCGGAGATCTGAGCGCAGCCCCGGGTGCCGTGGGCGTAGCTGGCGAACTCGCTCCACGCCCCGTGCATGCACCGGCCGTAGAGAAAAAGCTTGCTGCCGTCGGCGAAGGTGTATTCGACCGAGTAATTGTCGAAGTTCTGGTCGATGGCGTCGCCGCGGAAATGCCGGCCGCCGTTGGCCTGGGCCTTGACCGGCCAGGCGTCCTTCATCCAGCAGCACTCGTCGATGTTGTGGATGTAGAAATCGCTGAAGCAGCCGCCGCTGGCCCAGAGGAAGCTGTGGAAGCGCTGGATCTGGTACAGGGTCTCCGAAATATGGCCCGGCTTGGGCCCGGAGGAGAAATAGCCGACGGGACCGTGCATGCGGTAGGCGCGGAGGGTGACGAGGTCGCCGATCGCGCCGGCCTTGATCTGCTCGAAAAGCGCGCGGCGGGCGTTGCAGTGGCGGCACATGAGGCCGACGCCCACCTTGAGGTTCTTGGCGACGGACTCCTTGGCCAGGGCCAGCATCTTCCGGGTGGAGGGCCCGTCCACCGTCGTCGGCTTCTCCATGAAGACGTTCAGGCCCTTCGCGATGGCGTACTGAAAGTGGACCCAGCGGAAGGCAGGGGGGGTCGTGAGGATAACGACGTCGCCGGGCTTGAGGCAGTCCATCGCCTTCTTGTAGGCGTCCAGGCCGAGGAACTGCCGGTCGGGGGGCGCGTCGAACTTGGCGGCGAAGTGCTTGCCGAGATGGCCGGCGGCGCCCTTGAGCCGGTCGGGGAAGACGTCGGCCAGCGCCACGACCTTGGTCGGACCGGTCTTGACGGAGAGGGCGTTGGAGGCCGCGCCGCCGCCGCGTCCACCGCAGCCGACGAGGGCGATCTGGATCGCCTCCTCGGTGCCCTGGGCATGGACGTACGGGATGGCCGAGACGGCCAGCGCCGAGGCCGCCGCCGTGCCCGCGCCCCGGACGAACTCACGCCGCGTCGTCGCGCCTGTCGGGGTCTCGCTCATGACCACCTCCATTCGGATAAAGGGATCCGCACCGCGGGGACAGGCCACGGGGACGCGGTGCGCACGGAGGCGGCCGATCGAAGCCGCCGCCGAAAGCGGCCGGACGGGTTGCTCCGCGCTCGCCCGCGGCCCCCGTCCACCCCGCGCCGTGTTTTCCGCGCCCCCGCGGTCCGTCTTCACGCGATCAAGCCCGGCAAGCGATCCCAGCCGGCCGCCACGCGACGCCGTACCGCCTCCCAGCCCGGCACGCCGCCCGTCGCGTCGGCCTGCTCGACGCTGCAGGCCCCGACCGCGACCGCCATCGTCATCGCCTCGTCCGGCGGCAGGCCCTTGAGCAGGGCGGCCAGAAAGCCCGCCACCGTCGTGTCGCCCGCCCCCGTCGTGCTGACGACCTTCGCCCGGAAGCAGGGGACGAGCCCCTCGCGGCCGGCCCAGACCGCCGCGGGGAGGAGACCGCCGCCGACCTGCGCGAGGCGGCCGCGGTCGGCCGTCGCCTTCAGGTAGAGGCCGCGGTCGCCGAGCTTGAGGACGACCAGCGCGGCGCCCCATCCGAGCAGCCGGTCCGCCGTCGCGCGCAGGAGCGCCCGGTCGGCCTTCGCGAAGACACCGGCCGCACCGCCCTCCGCCCGCAGGCGATCCAGCAACGCCCGGTCCGTCATGAAAAGCGTCTCCTCCAGGTTGGGGAGGAAGACATCGACCCGGGGAAGGACGCGCGCCAGGAGGGCGGGCCAGTCGAGCCGGCCGGCCTCCGAGTTGGGGTCCGGCTGGGCCATGTCGAGCGAGGTGGCCAGGCCGAGAGCCTTGGCGCGGCCGAGAAGCTCGGCCAGCGCCGCCCCGTTTTGCTCGCGCATCCGGCGCATGAGCGGCGGGTAGCCGAAGTGAAGCAGCCGGCCGCCCGCCAGCCGCGCGTCCGTCACGTCGTCCGGCCCGAACGTGTCGTTTGTCCCCGTGCAGTGCAAGAAACACCGGTCGAGCCCCGGCGGATTGAGGACGATGGTGTAGGAGGAGGCCTCGCCGGGCGAGACGATCATGCCGTCGGCCAGGGCCGGGCCGTGGCGGCGCAGGAGGTCGAGGATGGCGCGGCCAAAGAGGTCGTCGCCGACCTTGCCCATGAGGCGGACGGGGACGCCGAGACGGTGGAGGGCCAGTCCCGTGTTGGCGACGGAGCCGCCGGTGGAGACGACGGGGGGGCCGACGAAGACGAGGCCGGCGGGGACGATCGCCGCCTGCGCCCCCGTCTCCGTGAAAGGCGGGGTGATATCGAGGCAGATGTGCCCCGCCGCCACGACCTCCGCCGCGCTCCCCATGGCGCCCTCCTGCCCCCACCGATCCCGCGACGCGGCGCCGCCCGCCGCGTCCTCCGCGTATTCGCGGCGGCTAGCGGACACCCATCAGGTGCCGGAGGATGTAGGCGTCCAGCCCCTCGTAGTCGCGGTTGTCGATATACTGCCGTTCGACCGCCGTGTCCAGCGTCCTCACCTTCTCGACGAGGTGGAGGAAGGTCTTCCGGCTGTTGGCGAGGTGGGCGGCGTTCGACTCGCGGGCCTGGGTGCGCAGGACCTTGACGTCCATGCCGACGAACTCGCCGCGGCGGCCGTAGCCGTTGCGGTCCAGGACGCGGACCTGGTTGAAGGCGGAGCGGAGGTTGGCGGAACCGAAGGACTTGTCCTGGTCGAACTTGAGGCCGTTCTGGTCGTTGAGGTGAACCGACCAGAGCTTGTCGTGGGCCAGCGCGAAGGCCATCTCGTCGGACGGGTCGAGGCCGGCGAGGATGGCGTGGGCGGACTCGATGAGGCCGCCGACGCGGGCCGGGTCGGCCGACCGGTAGGCTAGCGCGATGGCGTGGCCGATGGTCGGGAGGTAGGCATGGTCCATCGGCTCGTTCGGCTTGGGCTCGATCAGGATGCGAACCGACTTGTCGTAGGCCAGCATGGCATTGACGGCCTCGAGGAGCCGCTCGACGGCGACCTTGGCATCCTTGGCCTCCCGGATGTAGGAGCCCTCGCGGGCGAGCCAGAGGACCACGTTGGGGGTGCCGACGATCCGGGCGATATCGATCGATTTCCGGCTCCGCTCGATCGCGTAGCGGCGGTCCGCCGGCCGGTTGGACGTGTAGGCGCCGTCGATCGTGCGGGGGCTGAACCAGAGGCGGGGGGCGACGAACTCGGCCACGAGCCCGCGGTCGTCGAGCATCTTCCGCACCTCGCGCGCGCGCGCCTCGATCTGGGCGGGGGTCTTGTCGTCGAGCCCCTCGACAACGTCGTCGTCATGGAACTGGACGCCGTCGTAGCCGAGGGGCTTGTAGAGGTCGAGTTTCTCTGGCAGGGTGTAAGGGGCGCGCACCTCGGGGCCGAAGGGGTCGGCGCCCTCGTGGATGTTCCAGGGGCCGAACGAGAACCGAAACACGCCTCCCGCCGCAGGCTTCGCCGGGGCCGCCGCCGCGCCCGCCTTTGCCGCCTTCACGCTCCGGGCCATGGCTCACCTCCTGGGGCTGTGCGACCCGTCCAGGGCCGCGATCAGATGGAAACCGTGACGCTCGACCAACCGCCGCCCGGGGAGCGGAGGAAGCCGGTCGGCGATCCAGGCGTCGAAGTCGCGCCACTCGGCGAATCGAACGGCCGCGGGGCGCTCCCACTTGCCGAGGTCGGAGAGGAGAATCCGGCGCGACGAACGGGCCATGGCGGCCTGCTTGACCGCCGCCTCGCTCAACTCGGTCGTGCTCGCGCCGTCCCGTCCCGAGAGGCCCGAGGCGCCGAGGAAGGCGATGTCGAATCGGAGATTCTCGAGCCAACGGAGGGTCAGCGCCCCGATGAGGACGCCGGAGATCTCCCGCAGCTCGCCGCCGAGCCCGATGACACGGGCGCGCTTGGCGCGGGCGGCGTGGATCATGGGGACGGAGTGGGTGACGAGGGTGACGTCCTCGCGGGCGAGGAGGCGGAGGCCGAGCGCCAGGCCGGTCGATCCGCCGTCGATGAAGACGGTGGCGCGTTCGGGAACCTCGCGGGCGGCGCGGTCGGCGATGGCGGCCTTGGCGGCGGCGGCCAGCTGCTGGCGCTGCTCGAAGGACGGCTCGCCGGCGAGGTAGTGGGGGTGGAGGGCGCCGCCGTGGACGCGGACGAGCTCGCCGCGGGCCTCGAGGCGGCGGAGGTCGCGCCGGACGGTGGCGGGCGACACCCCGAGCCGCCGCACGAGCTCGGGGACCGCGAGGCGCTGGCTGCGGGCCAGCCAGTCCCGGACCGCGCGGAGGCGTTCGAGATCGTTCATGATCACATGTGATCATATCGATCTCGCTGCGTCAAGCCTTTTTCGCCTCGATCCTTTGCGCGCCGATCACACCATGCGAGGCGCGGGCGACAGCCGGGGGCGTACGGCGCGTCGCGCCAAGATGTGATCATGCATGATCCGATGCGAACAGTTCGATCACGCCTTGGCGCCCGCTCAGGCGGGGAGCCACCCGGTCCCGCCGTCCGGGCGCGCCGCGAGGAGCCGGACGCCGGGGCGGAGCGCCGGACGGGCGGTGCGCAGGGCCAGCGCCGGCTCGTTGCAGTCCCGCGAGAGGTGCCCCAGGATGACCGTGTGCGCCCGACCGGCGCTCCCCAGCGCCTCCGCGCACTGGTCGTTCGACAGGTGCCCGTGATCGGAAAGCACCCAGCTCACCGTCCACGGCGGCCGCCCGCTCCGCCGTTCCAGCTCCGGGTCGTGGTTCGACTCGACGACCAGGAGGTCGGCCTCGGCGAAGGCGCGCCGGGCGTGCGCCGGGACGTGGCCCAGATCGGTCGCGTAGACGACCCGGCGGCCGCCGCACGCCACCAGGAAGCCGTATCCGTGCCAGCGCGTCCCCCCGGGATGGGGGAGCGGAAAGGGGGAGACGTCAAAGGGCCCGGCGCGGAAAGGGCGGCCGTCGAAAAGCCGGACGGGGAGATCGCCGAGCCCCGGCCGCCGGGTCACCTCCCGGGCGTTGGCGGCGTCCATCCAAAAGGGCGCATCGAGGCGGCGGGCGACGGGCTTGAGATGGTCGCCGTGGCAGTGGGTGAGCAGGACGCCCTCGAGGGCCAAGCCGTCGAGGCCGGCTCGCAGGCGCTTCAGCGGGAGGCCCGCGTCAATGAGGAGGGCGCGGCCGCCGCACGCGACGACGGCGGCGTTGCCGGAGCTGCCGGAGCCGAGCACCTGGAGCCGCACGGGGATGTTGTACACGAACGGGCGCGCCCGCGCGACGGCGAAATGGCGCGCCCGGCGGGAGCCGTTCGGCGCCCGGCGAACCCCGGGGCCCGCCGGGCGCCGGCGTCCGGCGGCGCGCCCTCAAGAGGCTTGTCGCCCCCGTCCGGATCTGATAGTAAGTAAGCGTTCACTCACGAGCGGTCGATGGAGGGAGGCCGATGCCGCGCCCCGCACGCCCCCGCCTTCCGCACGACGCCCGCCGCAGGCAGATCGTCGACGCCTCCCGCGCCCTCTTCGCCCGACGGGGCTTCTCGGGAACCACGACCCGCGCGCTGGCCCGCGCCGCCGGCGTGAGCGAAGCGCTCATCTACCGCCTCTTCCCCGCCAAGCGCGCCCTCTACGACGCCATCCTCCAGCGCCAGATCGCGGAGGCCAGCCCCGCCCGCGACGCCGCGGCCGACCCATCCCTTGCCGACCGCGACGCCTTCCGGCGCCTGGCGATGGACCTCCTCGCCCGCATCCGCCGGGACGACTCCTTCCTGCGCCTGCTCCTCCACAGCGGCCTGGAGCGCCACGCCCTCTGCGGCATGTTCTACGAGGCCCACGTGGCTCGCGTGATCGCCGCCCTCCGCGCCCGGATCGAGGCCGGCATGCGCGCCGGGCGCTACCGACGCGTGGACGCCCTCCTCGCCGCCCGGGCCTTCCTGGGGATGGTCGTCCACACCGCCATGGCCCAGACCCTCTTCCGCCCGCGCGGCTGGCCGAACATCCCCCCCGGGCGCGCCGCGAACGCGTTCGCTGATCTCTTCCTCGCCGGGCTGGCTCGCGGAGGCCGCCGATGACAACCCACCCCCCGCTCCGCGCGCGCGTGGCCGCCCCGGCCCTCCTGGCGCTGGCCGCCTGCGCCGGCCCCTCCCCGAACGACGGCCCCCCGCCTCCGATCCGCCTCCCGGACCGATTCTCCGAGACCGGCCTCCTCGCCCCCCCGGACCGTTGGTGGACGACCCTCGCCGATCCGGCGCTCGACGCGCTCATCGACCGCGCCCTCGCCGGCAACCTCGACCTGCGCGCCGCCTGGGACCGCCTCGACCAAGCCGAGGCGGCCGCCCGGAAGGCGGGCGCCGGACTCTGGCCCGAGGTCTCTGCGGAGTCCAGCGCCGGCCGGTCGCGCTCCGCGACCCGCACGGCGGACGGCGCCCCCCGCACCTTCTCCACCCGCGATGACTTCTCGCTCGGCGTGCTCGCCACCTACGAAGTCGACCTCTGGGGGCGCGTCCGATCCACCCGCGACGCCGCAGCGCTGGCCGCGAGGGCCAGCCGAGAGGACCTCGACGCGGCGGCAATCACGCTCTCCGCCGAGGTGGCCGCGACGTGGTATCGACTCCTCGACCAGCGGGGACAGATCCGCCTCCTCGACGAACAGATCCGGACCAACGCGGAGTACCTCGAGCTGGTGACCTTCCGGTTCCGCCAAGGCCAGGGTTCGGCCGTCGACGTGCTGCAGCAGCGGCAGCTTCTGGAGTCGACGCGGGCCGAGCGCCACCGGGCGGACGCGGAACGGCAGGTGCTCGAGCACCGGCTCGCGATCCTGACCGGCCAACCGCCCGACGCGCCGGTGACCGGCGCCCGCGAGTCGCTGCCGAGCCTCCCGCCGATGCCGGCGACCGGCCTGCCGGCGGATCTGGTCCGGAAGCGCCCGGACGTCCGCGCCGCCTGGTTCCGGCTCCGGGAGGCGGACGCGGCGGCGGCCGCCGCCGCCGCGAACCGCTGGCCGCGCCTCAGCTTGTCGGCCCGGGCCGAGACGTCGGCGGACGCCGTGCGGGACCTCCTCGACAACTGGATCGCGGGCCTGGCCGCGGGGCTGGTCGCCCCCCTCTTCGAGGGCGGGGCGCGGGACGCGGAGGCGGACCGGGCGCAGGCCGCCGCCCGCGAGCGGCTTCACCGGTACGGCCAGTCGATCCTCGACGCGCTCGGCGAGGTGGAGGACGCGCTCGTCCGGGAGCAGCGCCAGCGCGACGTCGTGGAGAGCCTCGAGCGCCAGCTCGCCCTTTCGAAGGCCGCCGCGGACCAGACGCGCGAGCGTTACGCCAAAGGAGCGGAAGATTACCTGCGCGTGCTCACCGTGCTCCTCTCGAACCAGCGCCTGGAGCGCGACACGCTCCGGGGCCGCCGGGAGTTGATCGGGCACCGCATCGACCTCCACCGGGCCCTCGGCGGCGGGTGGGGGATGGAGCGGCCGTCGGACGAGGCGCCGCCGTCGAGCACGGAGGGGCGCTGAACCCCATTTTCAGGATGGCCCGCGCGATGGACACGGACCCCCGCGACACGCCGCCCCCGCCGGGGCAGGCCCCGCTGACCGCCGAGCCGGACGCGGCGGACACGCCGCCCGAGGCGCGACGGACCGCCGCCGGCACGGTCGTCTACGGGCTGGCCACGATGGCTATCCTGGCCGCCGGCGCGGGAATCACCGCCTACTACCTCCGGACCGGGACAAAGGCCCAGCGGCGGCCGGCGGACGCGCAGGCGCGCTTGGTCGACGTGACGGTCGTCCGGCTCGGCCGCGAGACGGTCACCATCCCCGCCATGGGGGTCGTGACCCCCGCCCGGACGGTCGACCTGCAGCCGCGGGTGACCGGCGAGGTGGTGGCGCTCGGCGCGGAGTGCCTGCCGGGCGGCCGATTCCAGGCGGGGGAGGAGATCGCGCGGATCGACGCGAAGGACTACGCCCTCGCGATCGAGGCGCAGGAGGCGGAGGTGGCGCGCCTGGCCGGCCTGCAGGCCCAGCGCCAAAGCGAGGTCCAGGAACGGAAGGCCGCCGCCGCCCAGCGGGCGGCGGACCTGATCCAAGCCGCGAACCGGATCGTCGAGGCCGAGACGGCCCTTCAGCTCGAGGCGGGCCGCCAGGCCGTGGCGAGGCGGGAGTACGAGCTGCTCGGGGAGACGGTGAGGCCCGAGGACCGGGAGTTGGTGCTCCGCCAGCCGCAGCTGCGGGCCGCGGAGGCGGCGCGCGCGGCGGCGCGCGCGGCGCACGAGGCGGCCGAGGCGGCGAAGCGGGCGGCCGAGGCGATGGTCGCGTCGGCCGAGGCGGCCGCGGAGGCCGCGGCCGGGGCCCGCCAAGCCGCAGAGGCGGCGCTGCGGAAGGCCCGTCTCGACCACGAGCGGACCACGATCCGCGCCCCGTTCAACGCCCTGGTGGAATCGAAGCTCGTCGACCCCGGATCCCTCGTCACGCCCGCCTCCCGCATCGCCCGCTTGGTGGGCACCGACGCCTTCTGGGTCGAGGTCTCCGTCCCCGTCGACCGGCTGAATCGGATCCGGCTCCCCGACGGGAAGGGCGCGCCGGGTGCGGCCGTCCGCGTCTACAACGAGGCGGCCTGGGGCCCCGGCGTCCATCGGGAGGGGCGCGCGCTGCGGCTGGCGGGGGCGCTGGAACCGAACGGCCGGATGGCGCGCCTCCTCGTCGAGGTGCCGGATCCCCTGGCCCTCGCGCCCGGCCCGCCCGGCCGCCTCCCGCTCCTCCTGGGCAGCTATGTCCGCGTCGAGATCGACGGGGGGGAGATCGACGGGGTGGCCGCGATCGACCGCGACCTGCTGCGCGACGGCGACCGGGTCTGGGTCCTGGAGGACCCGGGCCGCCTCGCGATCCGGCCCGTCACGATCGTCTCCCGCGAGCGCGACCGCCTCCTGGTGTCGGAGGGACTCCGGGACGGGGACCGGGTGGTGACGACCAACCTGGCCGCACCGGTGGCGGGGATGCCGCTGCGCGTGGCGGGCGCGGCGGCGACAGCCCCCCGCGCGCCGGAGACCTTGCCCCCCGCCGGCGGAGGCCGCGGAGACAATCGGTAGAATCCCATGCCCCCTCCTGAATCCCCGGATGCGGACCGCGGCCCGATCGGCTGGATGACCCGCCACCGCGTGGCGCCCAACATCCTCATGGTCGCGCTGCTCGTCGGCGGCGCCATCCTGGCCGCGCGCATCAAGAAGGAGGTCTTCCCGGATTTCGAGCTCGACCTCGTCACCGTCACCGTCCCCTATCCCGGCGCCAGCCCCGAGGAGGTCGAGCGGGGGATCGTGCTGGTGGTGGAGGAGGCGATCCGGGGCATCGAGGGCGTCAAGGAGGTCACCTCCGTCGCCAGCGAGGGGCGCGGCCGTGTCCAGGCGGAGCTGTACGAAAACGCCGACAGCCGGAAGACCTACCAGGAGATCGACCAGCAGGTCGCCCGCATCGTGACCTTCCCGGAGGACGCGGAACGGCCCGAGGTCGTCCTCGAGACCCGGCGCCGGAACGTGCTGACCGTCGAGGTCTACGGCGACGTGGGGGAGCAGCCGCTCCGGGAGATCGTCGAATCGGTCCGCGACCGCCTCCTGCTCGACCCGGAGATCACGCAGGTCGACCTGGCCGGCACCCGGGAGTACGAGGTGCACGTGGAGGTCCCGCAGGCCAGGCTGCGGGCGCACGGGCTGACGCTGGAGGGGATCGCGCGGACGATCGCGGCGACGTCGTTGGAGCTGCCGGGGGGGAAGATCGAGACCCGCGGCGGCGAGATCCTGCTGCGGACGAAGGAACGGCGGGAATGGGCCCGCGAGTTCGCCCGCATCCCCGTCGTCACCACGGCGGACGGCACCCTCGTCCGCCTGGATGAGATCGCCACGGTCCGCGACACCTTCCAGGACACGGACGCCGTGGGGACGTACAACGGCCAGCGGGCGATGGGGCTGGAGGTCTTCCGCGTGGGGGACCAGACCCCGATCGGGGTCTCCGACGCGGTGCGGCGGGTGCTGGCCGAGATCGAGCCCGACCTGCCGCCCGGCGTGCGCTGCGGGATCCGGAACGACATGTCGGACATCTACCGGCAGCGCCTCGAGCTGCTGACCAAGAATGCCTTTTACGGGCTCGTGCTCGTCCTCCTCCTGCTCGGCGCCTTCCTCGAGATCCGCCTCGCCTTCTGGGTCACGATGGGCATCCCCACGTCCTTCCTCGGGGCGATGCTCTTCCTGCCCCTGGTCGGCGTGACGTTCAACATGATCTCCATGTTCGCCTTCATCATCGCCCTCGGGATCGTGGTGGACGACGCGATCGTGGCGGGCGAGAACATCTACGAGTACCGGCAGCGCGGCATGTCCCCCCTGGCGGCGGCGATCCGGGGGGCGCGCGACGTCGCCGCGCCCGTCTCCTTCAGCATCCTGACCAACATCGTGGCCTTCCTGCCGCTTCTGTACGTCCCGGGCACGATCGGGAAAATCTGGCGCGTCATCCCGATGGTGGTGATCACGACGTTCACCATCTCGTGGCTCGAGGCGATCTTCATCCTGCCCGCCCACCTGGCCCATGCCAAGGCGGGGGGCCGGACGCGGGCGGGGCGGCTGCTGCACGACGCCCAGCAGGCCTTCGGCCGGCTCTTCCTGCGGGCGATCCACGCGGGGTACGGGCCGCTCGTCCGCGCCGCCGTCCGCTACCGGTACGCAACGGTGGCCGCCGCGCTCGCGCTCCTGGCCGCGGCCGTCGGGTACGTCGCCAGCGGCCGGATCGGCCTCATCCTCATGCCGAAGGTCGACGCCGACTACGCCTTCGCCTCCGCCACGCTCCCGGTCGGGGCCCCCCTGGCGGACGCCATCGCCGTGCGCGACCGGCTGGAGCGGGCCGCCCGCGAGGTGGGGGAGGCCAACGGCGGGGACCGGCTCCTCGAGGGGGTCTTCGCCCTCGTCAACGAGAACGTCGTGGAGGTCCGGGCCTACCTGACCGCCGCAGAGGTCCGCCCGATCACCACCGCCGAGTTCACCCGGCAGTGGCGCCAGCGGGGGGGCGCGATCCCGGGGCTCGAGGCGCTCCAGTACGTCTCCAACCGCGGCGGCCCGGGCGGCGGCGCGGCGCTCACCATCGAGCTGAGCCACCGCGACATCGGCGTGCTCGACCGCGCCAGCGCCGCGCTCGCCGCGATGCTCGCCGACTTCCCGAACGTGAAGGACATCGACGACGGTTACACCCCCGGCAAGCCCCAGCTCGACCTCACGCTGCGGCCCGAGGGGCACAGCCTCGGACTGACCGTCCGCGAGGTCGCCCGGCAGGTCCGCGCCGCCTTCTACGGGGCCGAGGCGCTCCGCCTGCAGCGGGGGCGGAGCGAGGTGCGCGTCCGCGTCCGCCTCCCCGAGGCGGAGCGGCTCAGCGAATACGACATTGAGGAACTGCTGATCCGAACCCCGTCGGGCCGGGACGTCCCGCTGCGGCAGGTGGCGGAAGTGGCCCGCGGCCGCGCTTACACGGCGATCAACCGCCGGGAGGGGCGGCGGACCGTCCTGGTCACCGGCGACGTCGAGCCGCTGGGGGAAACGGGCCGGATCATGGCGATGATCAACGCCGAGGTCTTTCCGCGGCTCATCCGCGACTACCCCGGGCTCAGCTGCGGCTACGAGGGCCAGCAGTCCGACCTTCGCGAGAGCATGCAAAGCCTTCTGCTCGGCCTCGGCTTCGCCCTGCTGGCGGTCTTCGTGCTGCTGGCCATCCCCTTCCGCAGCTACGTCCAGCCGATGATCGTCATGACATCGATCCCCTTCGGGCTCGTCGGCGCCCTGCTGGGACATGTGCTGATGGGGTTCGACATGAGCATCATGAGCCTGATGGGAATCGTGGCCCTCTCCGGCGTCGTGGTAAACGACGCGCTGGTGATGATCGACTTCGCCAACGGGCTGCGGACCGCAGGGGCGGGGGCGCGGGACGCGATCTACCAGGCGGGGGTGCGCCGGTTCCGGCCGATCCTGTTGACGACGCTGACGACGTTCGGGGGGCTGGCGCCGATGATCTTCGAGACGTCGCGCCAGGCGCAGTTCATGATCCCGATGGCGCTCTCGCTGGGCTACGGCATCCTTTTCTCCACCATGATCACCCTGCTGATCGTGCCGGCGCTCTACATCATCCTCGAGGACGTCCTGGCCGCGGGACGCCGGCTCGGGCTGAGGGGGTGAGTCGCGCGCCCGGCCGAGGATTCTGACCTACTGCACCGGCTTCCCCTCGTACTCCCCGGTGAGCGCCCCGAGGAACTTCACGATCCGGTCCGCGTCCGCGGCGGGGAGATCGACGCCGCGCTGGACCCACGCCATCGTCGTCACCGCCTTCTTCAGGTCGGCCGCGGCGCCGTCGTGGAAGTACGGGGCGGTCTGCGCGACGTTGCGCAGGGTGGGGACCTTGAAGCGGTGCCGGTCGGACTCCCGCTTCGTCACGTTGTAGCGGCCGTCGTCGGCCTTCCCGGTCTTCCCCCCGCGCTGGGCAAAGTAATCCTGCTTCACGCCCATCTTCTCGAAGGAGCCCCCGCCGAGGAGCTTCCCGGCGTGGCAGGTCGCGCAGGCGTGCTCGAGGAAGAGGTCGTAGCCCGCCTTCTCGTCCGCCGAGAGCGCCTTCGCGTCGCCGGCCAGGAAGCGGTCCATCCGGGAATGGGGGGTGACGAGCGTCCGCTCGAACTCGGCGATGGCGTGCTGGATGTTTTCCGCGGAGAGACCGGACGGGTAGGCGGCCGCGAAGTCCTTCGCGAAGGCTTCGTCCGCCTGGAGCTTCTCGATGACCTTCGCCCATTCCGCGCCCATCTCGACGGGGTTGACGACGGGTCCGCCGGCCTGCTCCTCGAGGGTGGCGGCGCGGCCGTCCCAGAACTGCGCGAACTGGAAGCCCGCGTTGAACGTCGTCGGGGCGTTGATGTCGCCCTTCTGGCCGCGGATGCCGGTCGAGAACGGCGCCCGGTCGGTGCCGCCCTTCGCGAGGTCGTGGCAGGAGGCGCAGGAGAGGGTGTCGTCGCCGGAGAGCCGCCGGTCGTGGTAGAGCCGCTTCCCGAGGGCGGCCCGGGCGGGATGGGCCTCGACGGAGGCGGGCAGCGGCCGGATCACGCCCTCCTGGACGGCGTCCGGGAAGCCGGGGGTGGCGTAGGACGCGCGCCGGACGGACCGGATCCAGTCGAGCACAGCCTTCTCCTGCGCCGCGGCGAGATCCCCGTCCCAGTGGAGCGCCAGGTACCGGCCCGGCGGCATGGTGTCGCGGACGAGGGCGAATTCAAGCTTGGCCAGGGCGGGCTCGGAGGGGGGCCGGCCGCCGGCCGGGGCCAGCTCGGCGACGAGGTCGTAGGAGGCCAATCCGGCGTCGATGTCCCGCCGGATGACGTCGCGGGCGACGGGAAGGCCGGCGTAGAACGGGAGCGCGGCCCCCGGGATGTGGCAGCTGCCGCACTGCGCTTGGAGGGGCACCGCCGCGGCCGCGAAGAGCGGGTCGGCCGGCCCCGCGGCCGCCAGGGCCGCGCCGACGGGCGGCTTGACGACGAGGTTGAGAACGGGGATCCCGAGAACGAGGACGAGCAGGCCGAGGAGGGCGGCCAACACCAGCAGCTTTTTTTTCATGGCGGCGCAGGTCTCCGGCGCAACGGGATCGCGACGGGCATATGCGTATCACAGAGCGGGGATGGAGAGAAAGGAAATCGGGGGAGCGGGGCGGGGAACGGACGGCGTTCCCGCAGGGCTTCCCGCCCCGACATTCCGGCACGTGCCGGCGGGGTGCCCCCGGTGCGCAGGCGCCGCCCGTCGGTCACCGGACCCGCGCCTCCAGGATCCCGCCCGAGAAGCCCGGCTGCAGCCTCACCTCCAGCCGCAGGGCGTCGGTTACGACCGGCTCGATCGCCACCGCGTTGAAGCCATCCTTCTGTACGCCGAAGGCGCCGAAGGCCGCCGCCGGCTTCCACGCGCCGCCGTCCTTGTACCGCAGCGTCCACGACGCCGGCACGCGGCACTGGCCGCGGCCGGTGTCGTCGAACCAGTAGACCTCGACGGAGGAGACCTTCCGCGCCGCCGGGAAGGCGAGCTCGACCCACTCGCTGGTGCCCTTGTGGTCCCACCACGTGAAGCGCGGGAGGTCGTGGTCGCTCGAGCTTTTCGGCAAGAGGCCGTCGGCGACGGCGTCCGTCGTGTCGCCCTCGAAGCAGTGCGAGGCGGCGACGCGGAAGGCGGGCTTCGCGGCCTCGGGCCACTCCGTCGCGCCGGGGCCGTCGCCGATGACGGGGAAGGCGGAGATCCGCAGCCGCGCGGCGCCCATCGGGATGAGCGTCACCGACTCCTCCGGCTCGGCGGAGCGGACGGGGCTCTGGACAACCTCTTGCACCAACCCCTTGCGATCCAGCGTCCAGCCCGGGATCCGCTTCGCGCGCGCCGTCAGCGTCACCGGCGCCGCGTCCGCCGCGAACGGCTGGTCGTCGGCCGGCCAGGTTCCGGCCCGGAACGCGATCGCGGACGCGGGATCTTCCGCGCCGAGGACCAGACCGTAGTTCCAGGGGGAGGCGGGGAAGACATCGTACGCCGGCCACGCGTCCGTCCCGCCGTGGCGCTTGTAGTCCTCCGTGATCCGCAACGAATAGGTGAGCGGGCCGCGGTCCACGGAGGCGAAGCCGCGGTTTTGCGTCCAAACCGTGACGCGAACCTTCATGGGCAGCGTGAGCACGACCGTGTCGCCGTCCGACCACGTGCGGTCGATCCGCGCGAGGCGGCCGGCGGGGAGGGGCGTCTTCGCCGCCTCGCCGTTGATGGAGATTCGCGCGCCGTCGCACCAGCCGGGGACGCGGAGCAGGAGGGGGAACCTCACCGGAACCTGGAGCGAGAGCGCGAACTCGACCCGCTCCTCGAACGGGTAGCGCGTCGACTCGACGATGCGGACCTCGGCGCCGCCGTCGCCGACCTTCGCGCGGACCTCCCCCGGGGCGTACATCAGGGCGGCGAGGCCGTTGCCGGGGGCGGCGTACCAGAGATGCGCGGTGAAGTAGGGCCAGGCGTGCCCGGCGTTGTGCTGGCAGCAGCGGTGGCTGTGGGGGTTGAAGTGGTACATGTCGCCGCCGTTCTGGATGCCGGGCGACTTGCTGACGCGGTCGCTCTGCGGCTGGTTGGGGGCGGTGAGGTAACGGAGGGCCTTGAGGTCGGCGGTCATCGACGCGGGATAGCTATTGAAGGCGACGGCCTCGCAGCGGTCGGCCCAGACGGGGTCGCCGGTGATCGCGGCGAGGATCGCATCGCTGAGCATCTCCTCCGCCATGCCGCAGGTCTCGACGGCTTGGCGGGGGCCGGTGTAGCCGGGGCGGGCGTTCTCGTCGGCGCCGAACATCCCCCCGGGGACCTGCCCGTACATCGCGCGAACCTTCGACCAGACACGCTCCGTGGCGGCGAGGTGGGATTCCTCCTTCGAGAGCAGCCAGAAAGTGGCGGGCTCGCGGACGCCCTGGGCGATGTTGACGTTGTGCCAGTTGATGACGTCTTGGTCCCAACGCGCGGTCTTCCGGTGGGTCTTGCGGGCGAGGTCGAGCAGCCACTCCCCGCCGGTGCGGTTGTAGAGCCAGAAGATGCTGTAGAGCTGGTCGCCGCCGCGCATGGAGGGCCAGTAGCCGAGGAGAAACTGCTCCTCGGGGAGGCCGGCAAGGTACCTGAAATATCGCGTCATGAGATCGAGGACGCGGGGGTCGCCGGTGCGGTCGTGGTAGGTCTGGAGGCAGAAGAGCATGATCATGTTGGGCCACAGGTCGTCGCGGCCCTTGAGGTCGGTGGCGACGCCGGTGCGGCCCTTGTCGGGCCCGAACCAGCCGTCGGCCTGCTGGCTGGCGAGGGCGCCCTCGATCCAGACATGCGCCTCCTCGATCAGGCGAGGGTTCTCGAGGAGGTAGGCGCAGCCGATGAAGCCCTTGAGCCAGTAAGGGGGCTCCTCCCAGCCGTGGTCGCCGCTTCCGTCCTTCGAGAGCCAGGCGTTCTTCTCCTTCCTCAGAAAGGGGCTGATCTCGGCGAGGCGGCCGTGGAAGCCCCCGGCCTGGAGCTCGAGCTGCCGCTTCAGCCAACCGGCGGGCTTGACGGCGCCGAAGGGCAGCTCGACGAGCGCGTTGGGCTGAAGCGGAGCGCGGTTGGCGGCGTAGTGCGCCACCGGACCCGGGCCGGGGCGGTCCAGGACGGCGATCTCGGCGGCGGCGGGCGCGGCGAAAACGAGGGCGGCGGCCAAGACGAGCGGAACCCGGTGCATCGCGGGACCCCTCCTCTGCAAACTCCCAACGGCGCGCCGAGACGGAATGGGCGGCGCGCATCCTGCGGGACGGGCGCTACTTCGCCGGGACGACCTCGACGATTCCGACATCGATATACTGGCCGCCCTGGGTCTGCTTGCACTGGACGGCGAGGATGTTCCGGCCGGGCTGGAGAGCCGCCAGCGCCTTGGGGGCGATGTCGATCTCCTCGTACTCCGTCGTATACCCGCCCAGCTTCGCCGCCTGCACGCCGTTGAGGTAGACCACGGCATCCTCGTCGTGGTGGACCCGGAGCAGGAGATCCTTCGGCAGCGGGTCGGGGAGCTCGATCTCCCGCCGGAGCCAGATGGCGCCGGATTTCCACTCCGTCCTGACGACCGCCCCCGGCGTCCCCTCCGCGCCGAACCCGCCCTTCCCCTCCTTCCAGGCCGCGGCGTCGAAGCCGGCCTGGGCCCACTCGCCGGGCGGCGGCTCCAGCGTGTACCGCCAGGTTTGGCCGGTCGTCTCGGAGGTCGGCACGACGACGCGCGACTCGGGCGCAGGCGGGAAGACGCCGCGATTGGCGCCGGCGATGATGGCCACGTCGGGCTTGACGACCTCGCGATCGTAGGTGAGAAGGCCGTTGACCTCGGTCTCCACGTCGGTGATCTGCGTGTAGATGGCCGCACAGAGACCGGGGTCGTCCTTGAGCTGCCAGGCCTTGCGGAGGAGGGCGGCGTACTTGCGGGTGAGGGCGGAGCTGCCCGACATGTTCTGGTAGCCCCAGTTCCGGTCCGCCTGCCAGAGGTGGCCGGGGACGGGCAGGCCGAGACCGCCGAACTCGCCGAGAACGGCGGCGCGGGTCGCCTCGGGCCTCGGGGAGCCGGGGCCGGGGTAGTTGTGCATGTCGATCACGTCGCCCACCGGCCGGTCATGCCAGCCGCTGGCGCAGTTCACGAGGCGGGAGGGGTCGAGCGACTTCACCCAGGTGGTGAGGCGCTCGGTGTCGTACTGGCCCCAGCCCTCGTTGAAGACGACCCAGAGGATGATGCTGGGGTGGTTTCGCAACCCTTCGACCATCGCCTTCAATTCCGCCTCGAACTGGGCGGCCGCCTCGGGGGAGGAGGCCGTGCCCTCCTTGTCCTTCTTGGCGCCCCGGCCCGTGTTGCTGCCGGGCATGTCCTGCCAGACGAGGAGGCCGAGCCGGTCGCACCAGTAGTACCAGCGGTCGGGCTCGACCTTGACGTGCTTGCGGGTGCAGTTGAACCCGAGTTGCTTCGTGATCTCGATGTCGAACTTGAGGGCCTCGTCGGTCGGCGCCGTGTAGATGCCGTCCGGCCAGAAGCCCTGGTCGAGCGGGCCGACCTGGAAGACGAACGTCCCGTTGAGCATCAGGCGCTGGATGCCCTTCTCGTCCTTCGCGAGGGCGATCGTGCGCATGCCGAAATAGCTGTCGACCGCGTCGACGGCCCGGCCCTCCTTCTTGAGCGCGACTTTCAAGTCATAGAGGAAGGGCGCGTCGAACGACCAGCGCTTGGGGTTCTTCACGGGAACGGCGATCTCGGCACCGGGCCTGCCCGTCGCGCGCCCGACCTCGGCCCCGCCGTCGAGCGCGACGGCCTCGACCTCGAGACCGTCCGCCGCGCCCCGCGCCGCGACGGTGAGCCGGAGCGCGCCGGCGTCAACATCGGGAACCATCGAGAGTCCGCCGATGGACGCCTCGGGGACCGGCTCGAGCCAGGCTGTTTGCCAGATGCCGGTGCAGGGCGTGTAGAAGATGCCGCCGGGCTTGACGACTTGCTTGCCGCGCGGCTGGGGCCCTTTGTCGCTCGGGTCCCAAACGGCGACGACCAGCTCCTGCGCCGCGCCGGGCCTCAGCGCGTCGGTGACGTCGAACGAGAAGGCGTCGTAGCCGCCGCGGTGCGTGCCGAGCTCCTTCCCGTTGAGCGAGATCGTCGCCTCCCAGTCGACCGCCCCGAAGTGGAGAAGGACGCGCTTCCCGGCCCAGGCGGCAGGGACCTCAAAAGACCGGCGATACCAGAGGCGGTTCGCCCCGCCGACCATTTTCCGGACGCCGGAGAGGGCGGACTCGACGGGGAAGGGGACGAGAATCTTCCCGTCCCACGCCTCCGGTTTCGCCTCCTCCTTCGCCTTGATGGCGTAGTCCCAGAGCCCGTTGAGGTTGAGCCAGTCCTTGCGAACCATCTGGGGGCGGGGGTACTCGGGGAGCGCCCGGTCGGGGGAGACGTCCTTCGCCCAGCGGGTCTTCAGGGGCGCCTCGGCCGGCTGCCAGTCGGCGGCGGGGACCGGGCGGGCGGCGGGGCAGAGGGCGAGCGCGACGGCGGCGAGAACGGAACGGCGGATCATGGGTCGCTCCTTGAATAGCCGCCATCCGGGTCGGGGGGCCCCCCCGACCTGGAGGCATACAAACGGGTTCCGAAACCACGCCGGGCGGGGACAAGCCCCGCCGCTCGTCAGGAGATCCGGTCGCCTCGACGGCCCCCGTCTACCGTCCCCCTCCGGTCAGCGACCGGATCGTCTCGACTTCCTTCGGGTCGTAGGGCGAGCCGTCCGGACGGAGGATGTCATGAAACCAAACGGGAGGCTCGGCGGTGTAGGCCTTCCGCCACGAGTCCCACGGGTAGATGGTTTGGGTCTTGCCGCTCACAAAGCCCCAGTTGTAGGCGGCGACCTTCTGCTCCTTGAGGTACGGGAGGATGTTCGGGAAGGTGCTGCCGGTGACGCGGGCCATGTACTCGGTGCAGAGGAGGGGACGGTTGTAGCGCCGGAGCGACTCGACGCGGCCGCGCATCTCCTCGAGGTTGCCATAACAGTGGAAATTGACCACGTCGGAGGCGTCGATCTGGAGGCGCTGCATCGGGGAGAGCTTCTCGTGGCTCGACCAATCGCCCGCCCAGATGCCGGAGCAGAGGGGCTGGGTCGGCTTCGCCTCGCGCGCCCAGGCGTAGGCCTTGCGAAGAAGCTGGAGGGCGAGATCGGCCTTGTGGCCGGGCTCGTGCTGGACGTAGGCGGGGTCGTTCCGGTTGTCGGGTTCGTTGAAGAGGTCCCAGCCATGGACCCGCTTGTCGTCGCGGAAGCGGCCGATGACGCCGACGACGTAGTCCTTGAGCCCGTCGTGGCGGGCGGGATCCCGGAGGATCTCGAGACCCGGCGACTGGACCCAGCCGGAGTTGTGGACATGGGGCCGCGGGGCGCGCTGTTTCCCCGGCCGGGGGAAGGGGTCCCAGCAGGAATCGAAGAGGACGAAGAGGACGCCGATCTTGTGCTTTTCGCAGATCCCGAGGAATCGGTCGATGCGCCCGACAAAGCCCTGCGGGTCCTGCCGCCAGGGGATGTCGTGGAGAAAGACGCGGATGCTGGTGAAGCCGAGCTGCCGCGCGAAGCCGAGCTCGCGATCGTTGGCGGCGGGATCGAAGGTGTCGGCCTGCCACATCTCGAGCTGGTTGATGGCGTGGCTCGGCATGTAGTTGCAGCCGACGAGCCAGGGGAGCCCGTCGTACCAAGCACGGGCCTGCGCCTCGGTCCAGCGGCCCGCGAGGGCGGGGTCGGGGGCGGCGGGGGCCGCGGCGGCGGCGAGGCTGAACGCGGCGAGCGCGGCGGCACGCGTGCGCATGTCCCGTCCCTCCTGAAAAGGAAACCCCGTCGCCCCGGCGGGCCGGCCGCGCGCGGACCGTCCCCCGGCACGGCGCGCATTCTACACTATGAAACACTGTTTTACATATAAAAATTTAGATAGGCGGGGAGCGGCGGGGGCGGCGAGCCGGGGCGGCCCGCGGCCGGACGGCTAGAACCGGAGCCGCGTGAAGACGCACTCGGGGAGGATTTTGATCCCGAGGAGGATCCAGCGCCAGAATCCCGGCAGGTAGACGACCGCCCGGCGCCGCCGCATCGCCCGGTGGATGCCGCGCCCCACGCGCTCCGGGTCCGCGAAGAGGGCGTTCCGGCGCAGGTGCGCCGTCATCGGCGTCTCCACCCAGCCGGGTTTGATCAGCGTCACGGCCACGCCCGACCGCCGGAGGCGGGCGCGGAGACCGGAGCAGAAGCCCTCCACCGCCGCCTTGGTCGCCCCGTAGACGGCGTTCGTTCCCCGCACGCGATCCCCCGCCACGGACCCGATCACCGCGATGCACCCGTGTCCTTGCCGGGCCATGAGGCGCCCGAGCCGGATCGCCAGCGAGACGACGCTGAGGGTGTTGACGGCGAAGGCGTCGAGGGCGACCGCGGGGTCCGCCTCGACGGCGTCGGGATCGGGCAGAACGCCCTGGGCGAGCAGGGCGGCGTCGAGGCCGCCGAGGGCGGCGCAGGCCGCGTCGAGGAGGCCGGCGTGTCGGTCCGACTCGCGGACATCGAGGATGCCGATCTCCGCGCGCGCCGCGCCGCGCCCGCGAAGGTCGGCGGCGATCGCCTCCAGCCGGGCCGCGTCGCGCCCGCACAGGAAGAGCGAGGCGCCCTCCGCCGCGAAGCATCGCGCCGCCTCCCGCGCGATCGCCGACGTGGCGCCCACCACGAGGATCTTCTGCATGTCTCCCCCTTCACGGCCGGATGCACGTCTTGACGGCCCGGTTGCCGTGCCGCATCTCGCGCAGGAGCGCGGGGAGATCCTCAAGCGGCCGCTCGCCGCCGAGAAAGGCCCCCGCCGGCAGGACGCCCCGCGCCAGCGCCTCCACCGCGGCCCGAAACGTCGACGGGCGGTGGTGGAAGGACGATTTCAACGTGATCTGGTCGTAATGCAGGCGGTGGGCGTCCACCGGGATCGTCGTCTTCGCCGGGCAGCCGCCGAAGAGCTGGACGGTGCCGCCGCGGCGCACCAGCGCCAGCGCCTGCACCCACGCCTCGGGACAGCCCGTCGCCTCGACGACCAAGTCGAGGGCCGGGTGGCGTCCCCGCACGGCGTCCACCCAGCGACCGGCTGCGTCCGCCTCGATCACGTCGGCGGCGCCGAGGGCGCGGGCGGCCTCGAGCCGGGGGGCGTGTCGGCCGATTCCGACCACCGCCGCGCCGCGGGCCCGGAGCATCGCCACGAACATCAGCCCGATCGGCCCGAGCCCCAGCACGGCCGCCGTGTCGCCGGGCCCCGCCGGCGTCTCGTCCAAGCCGTGCACGACGCACGCCAGCGGCTCGGCCAGCGCCGCCGCCTCGAAGGGGAGGCGGTCCGGGATCCGGTGCGTGTTCCGCTCGACGAACCGGGCCGGCACGGCCACGTACTCGGCGTACGCGCCGTTGAGGAACCGCAGGTCCTCGCAGAGGTTCTCCTGGCCGCGCCGGCAGGGACGGCAGGCGCCGCACGGGGCCGAGTTGGCCACAACGACGCGCGTCCCGGGCGGGACCGGCGGCGCGCCGGCCGCCCCGCCGACGGCGACGACCGTCCCCGCCATCTCGTGCCCGAAAAGGCTCGGCGGCGTGATCATCGCGGCGTGGTATCCGCGCCGGAAGACCTTCAGGTCCGTTCCGCACGTGAGCGCCGCCCCCACCTTCACGAGGATCCCGCCGGGCTCCGGGGCCGGGACGGCGACGCGCTCGATCCGCACGTCCTCCCGCCCGTACAGCACCGCGGCAAGCATCGTCTCCGGGATCGCGGGCGCAAGGGGCGGGGTCACGGCTTCACCAGGATCTTGAGGGAGCGTGCCGTGGGGTGCATCGCCAGGCGGAAGGCTTCCGGGGCGCGGTCGAGGGGAAACCGGTGGCTGACCAGGGGTGCGACGCGCACGCGGCGGGAGAAAACCAGGCGCGCCGCCCGCTCCACGAGGTCCGCGTCGGCGCTGTAGCAGCCGAGCAGCGCCTTGTCCTCGACGGTGACGAGGCCGGCGTCGAAGGCGACCCGCTCGCCCTTCCGCGTGTGGGCGAAGAGGAGGACGCGGCCGCCCGGACGGACCCGGCGCAGGGCCTCGTCGAGCGCCGCCTGCGACGGCACGGCGAGGATGGCCGCGTCCGCCCCGCGCCCGCCCGTGGCGGCGGCCATCCGGCGCGCCCAGCCGTCCCGCCTCGGGTCGCCGGCGCGGACGGCGCCGAGCCGGACCGCCAGCCGCCGGCGCGGGGCCAGCAGGTCCAGCCCCGTGGCGCGCGCCCCCGCGGCGCGCACCAGCTGCGTGAAGATCAGGCCGATCGCGCCCAGGCCGAAGACGAGGACCTCCTCGCCGCGGCGGAGCGCCAGGCGCTCCACGCCCTTCAGGCACGTGTTCACCGGCTCGAGGAAGCTGGCCGCTTCGAGCGGGACGCCGGGCGGGACACGGACCATCCCGCCGCGCACGATCCACGGCAGGACCCGGACGTATTCCGCAAAGCCGCCGCCCGCGGGTTCGAAGCCCGCCGTCACCCCCGTGCGCCGGTACCCCGCGCACTGGGCGTAGTCCCGCCGCGCACAGTAGAAGCAGGCGCGGCAGGGAACGTGGTGGAAGACGGCGACGCGGTCGCCGACCCGCCAGCGCCGGACGCCCGGCCCGAGCGCGGCGACCGTTCCCGCCGTCTCGTGGCCGAAGACGCGCGGCGGCGGGACGAGGCCGTGCGCGATCTTTTTCAGATCCGTCGCGCAGACGCCGCAGGTGTCGACGCGGACCAGGACCTCGCCGGGGCCGGGCCGCGGGACCGGGATCCGCTCGACGCGGACCCGCCCCCGCCCGCGGTAGACAACCGCCCGCATGAACGCGGGCAGCATGGGGGCGGCGGTCCGGGCGCGGGACATGGCGATTTTCCCCAACAGTCTACGACCGGAGACGATATCAAATGGGGCCGGCGCCGAACACGGTTTTACGGCTGGTCTTCCGAGCCGCCCCCGGCCGATAAAAGAGGATGGATCAACCGGAAGGGAATGCCGATGCCCGCGTCGACCTGCGCGCTGAAGCGCCCGCCGCGGCCCGCGGCCCGCGAGCCCCGCCGGGGCGTCATCACGCGCACCGTGTCGCGGGCCTGGCGCGACGCCCGGCCCCGCGCGACGCGGCTCTCCTGGCTTCTCCCCCCCCTTCTCGCCGCCGCACAGTGGGGGATCGAGCGGGGCGTGGTCGACTCCGGCGCGGCGGCCCGCAGCGCCGACGTCCTCGGCCTCGGCCTGAGCGGATCCCTTTTTTTCAGCGGATTGCTGATCGTCTTCGGGCTCCAGCTCCTCCGCAGCGGCCCGCCCGCGCGGCCGCCCCTGCGCTGGCTGGTCGTCCTCCCCATCCTCGCCTGGGGGCTTTTCAAGGTGGCCGGCGTCGCCAGCCTCATCCTGTCGGCCTGAGCCGGGCACGACCCCCTACCGCGCCAAGCGCCACCCGATGTATGCCAGCCCCGCCCCGACCAGCGGCCCGAAGGCCGCGAGGCCCAGCACCATCAACACCGGCGCCCGGAAGACGGGCTGGGGCGGATCGACCACCACGACCGCCTGGAGAACGGGCGTCCCGCCGGGCCCCCCCTCCCGATGGAGCCGGCCGGCGATCTCCACCTCCCCGCCCGCCGCGTCCTCCCGCGCGTCGTAGAACGAAAGAGTCTTCATCGCCCCGCCCGCCTCGCACGCCAGATGCAGGTGCCGGGCCGGCAGGGGCCGTTCCGACGGCGGCTCCCGCCCCGCGTTGGCGGGATCCTGGATGAAGGCGGTCAGCGCCTCGATGGGCACCCGCTCCGGCCCGCTGCCGGCGGGGACGAGGGCCGCCCGGCCCGGCTCGACCCGCCACAGCTCGCCGCGCACCCGCACGCGCCGGCCATCGAAGGCCCCCGGCTCGGCCAGCAGTCGGTCGAGGGCGACCGGCTCCGCCCAGCCGGGCTTCAGCACGAGAACGCGGTCCCGCGCGACGAGATACGCGGCACCGAGACCCAGCCCCCCCAGGGCGAGAAGCAGACCGGCGGCGATCGCGGCGAGCCCGGCCCCAGGCCGCGCCGCGCCGCCGGCGCGCCTCGGGGCGGGGGATCGCCCCGCGGCAGACTCCCGCGCAGCCGACGAGTCCAGAGCCGGGTCCGCCATAGACGCCCCTCCTTTCGCGAATCGACCATCGCCGGGCGGAAGGCTCACTTCGGCCACGGGTAGGCATCCGACCCGGCGCCGGGGTCGAACGGCCCTTTCGGCAGCGTCGCCTGCCACGCCGTGACGCGCTCCGCCAGCCGATTCACGACGTCCGGGTGCGCATCCGCCACGTTGTCGTTCTCCCCGGGGCAGGCCGTGATGTCGTACAGCTCCACCCGGCTTCGATCGGGGTTGAGGAGCAGCTTCCACGGCCCCTCCCGGATCGCCAGGATGGGGCAGCGATTGCTGACGTGCCCGAACACGCGGAACCGCCACTCCCACATCAGCGGCCGCGTCCGCGGAGCCGGCCGCCCGCGGAAGGCCGCGGCGAGGTCCTCGCCGTCAAGGTCGTGATCCTTCGGAAGGGGGACGCCCGCCAGGGCGCAGAGGGTGGGGAAAAAGTCGGCGGCGGAGAGGACCGTCTCGCCGTCAACGCGCCCGGCGGGGGCGGCGGCGGGCCAGCGGAGGATGCCGGGGACGCGGATCCCGCCCTCGTACAGACTCCGCTTCCGCCCGCGGAACGGGCCGGCGCTCCCCACGCCGCTGTGGGCGGCGTTGCGGATGGCCAAGTCCTCCGGACCGTTGTCCGACGTGAAGAAAACGATCGTGTTCCGCGCCAGGTCCAGCTCGTCGAGCCGCTTCAGCAGGCGGCCGATCTGCGCGTCCAGGTCGGTCACCACCGCGTTGAAGATCTGGGCGGGGGACTTGAAGCGAAGGCCCTTCTCGACCAGCCCCTCGTACGGGGCCATCTGCTCGTCGGTCGGGTTGAGCGTCGCGTGCGGATCGAGGAACCAGGCCTGGACGTAGAAGGGCCGATCCCGGTGCTTTTCGATGAAGGCGATCGCCTCGTCGACGATGCGCGCGCTGGACGCGGGGCGGGCGTCGAGCCTCCAGAGGTTGAACTCCGGATCGCTCCCGACCCCGGCGATGCGCGACGCCTGGAAGCCGTAGGCGTCGGGGGCGTGGGGCCCGGTGCCGGGGCCGAGGTGCCATTTCCCGAAGTGGCCGGTGGCGTAGCCGGCGTCGCGGAGAGCCTTGGCGACCGTCGGCAGGGCGGGGTCGAGGGCGTCCGGCATGCCGCGCTGCCGGTTCTGCTCCGGCGTCGAGAGGTGGCCGTGGAGACCGAGACGAGCGGGGAAGCGGCCGGTCAGGAACGCCCCGCGCGTCGGCGAGCAGACGGAGCCGTTCACGTAGAAGTGGGTGAAGCGCACACCCTGGGCGGCGAGCCGGTCCAGGTTCGGCGACCGGATGCGGTCGTGCCCGTAGCACCGCAGGTCACCCCAGCCGAGGTCGTCGGCGAGGAGGAAGACGACGTTGGGGCGGCCGGCGGCGGCGTCGCCCGCGACGACGGGACCGGCGGCGGCTAAGAGAAGCCCCGCGCACGCAATAAGGACCCATTCGGAAGCGCGCGGCATCATTGAGCGCCCCTCCTCGCGGCCGTCCCGGGACGACCAAAACCGGGACGCCCATCATAAGTCACGCCCCCCGGCACGGTCCACCGATATCCTCTCTCGCGAGTCGCGCCCTGCGCCCCACTCCTCTCGGCTCAAGTTACCCCGGGCTTTTCGACGCCCCACGGATCCTCGAAAGCAAACGGCAACGCAGGAGACGCGGGACGCGACGACGGAAAAATCCGTCGCATCGGTTCGGCGCGTGCTCTCGGGCCTTGACGCGGGTAGGGGGACGCTATAGCGTAGACAGCGGGGGATGCGCAAGAAGCGGCACCGTTCACCGTCGGGGGGTCACGCCATGTCCGCCGTCCGCCTGCCCGCCGCCGCCGTCCTCTGCGTCCTGCCGGGACTGCCCGTCGCCGGCGAGGCGCCGCGCGTCGTCCTCGGCGGCGAGGTCGGCAACGCCGCCGCCGCCTGCGCTGCGCGTTTCCGCTCCGCGCCCTTCGACTCCCTGCCCTGGCTGCGGGCCGACCTCACCGGCGAGACGGTGTCGCCGTTCGACAAACAGTGGGGCCACATCATGAACCGGCCCTTCAAGCACTATTCGGGCGACATCTCGGGCCGCTTCATCGAGATCATGGCCCTGAATTCGCGCGGCGACCTGGCCGTGCATCCCGCCTTCCAGGGTCTGCTGGAGGAGGTCCCGAGGCGGCAGCGACCCGGCGGGTACTTCTGCGCCTCGGGCGTCATCGACTGGCAGAAGCCCATCGACTACGCGAAGGAGGGCAGCGCCGCCGACGGCGGCCGCATGATGCCGGCCCTGTGGGGCAACGCCCGCCTGCTGTGCGGCCTGGTCGAGACCCTGCGCGCCTTCCCCGACAACACGGCCATCGCCGGCGCGGCCCGCCGCCTCGGCGACTTCTACCTCTCCATGTTGCCGCGCTTCAACGACCCGGGCCGCGTCGCCGAATACACCGGCGCCGGCTCGTACGCCGCCGGCTACGTCACCTGCTGGTTCCCCGCCATGGAGGGCTTGGTGAAGCTCGGCGTCCTCACGGGCGAGACGAAGTATATCGACGCGGCCGCGGCCATCGCCGCCTTCTACAACCGGTTCGACCGCCTGCCCATCGATCACACCCACGGCATGCTCTGCAACCAAGTGTCGCTGCTGCTGTTGTACGAGACGACGAAGGACGCCGCGTACCTGGCGCGGGTCGAGAAGCGCTGGGACGAGCTGGTGCAGGGCGGCTACGTCAACCCGGCGGGCGGCCTCCTCGAGAAGTGCCGCGTGACGTTCGCCCGCGACGAGGGCTGTGCCATCGCCGACTGGCTGCGCCTCAACCTCGCCCTCGCCCGCGTCACCGGCCGGGCCCGCTACTGGGCCATGGCGGAACGCACCCTGCACAACCACCTGCTCCAGAACCAGACCCCCCGGGGCGGCTTCGGCCACCGCCATGTCCTCTGCGACGACGACGGCGCCTACGGATTCGAGGGACGCATCGAGGAGTCCACCTGGTGCTGCACCTACCACGGCGAGCTGGGGTTCATCAACGTGCGGGATCATCTGCTATTCCGCACCGAGGGAGCGTTGACCTGCCCCTTCGCCCTGGATTTCACCGCCACAGGCGCCGCCGGCACCACGACCTCGGTGCTGCGGGCCGGCCGGAAGCCGGGCGAGGTGGTGCGCCAGCGCGTGTCGCTGGCGGGCCAGCCCGCCGCCGTGGTCCGCGTGCGCCGGCCGCCCTGGGCCGACGCGGTTACCGCGGTTGACGCCGCGGGCGCGGCGCTGGCGCTCGAGGCCACGGACGGCTGGTGCGCGACGGCGCAGCCGGTGAACGAGGTGGAGTTCGTCTACGCCGGCGGCGTCTACGCCGAGGACCGCCGCTGCACGCGCCTGCCCGCCGGCCCCGGGGCCGGCGCGCCCTTCGTCATCGGCTACGGCCCCAAGGTGCTGGCCGCCGAAGGCCGCGCCGCCGCCGCGCCCCCCTGGCCGGCGACCCTCAAGGCCCTCCAGGCCCGGGGCCTGGAGCCCTTCCCCGCCGCGCGGCGCCGCACGGACTGCTGTTTCGTCGTCGGCTGCGGAAAATGAGCCGGGAGACGTTCCCCGAGACACGGCATGCCGGTCTCGCCATTCAGGAGGCCCGGGTCAGGACCTTTTCGGGCACGGCCGTCTACCGGACAGCGTGTGACGTGGCCGAGAAAACGTTCGCGTTCCTGGATCTGGGATGGGAGCCTATGGATCAGCGCGGTCTTCCTCAACGGAACCGCCCTGGACGTGAGGCGTTCAGCCCTCCTCGGGCTTAACCTCGGACTCCGGCGGGGGGATCCGCCCCCCCCCTTCCCGCTGAAGCCATACGCCGCCAATCCGCGAGCGCCGCGCCGGGCAGGTCCGACCCGGTCCACGCCTTCCACTGCGCGGCGGCCCTGCGGAGGAGCGCCTCTCCGCCTTCCGCCGGGCCCGGCTCGAACGTCCCCTCGATGCCGAGCGCCGCGACGACCGCCGGCAGGTCCCCGCCGCCGCGCAGCGGCAGCGGGAGGCAGATCGCGTCCAGGCCAAGCGCCGCGAAGGCGCGGTTGAAAAGATCCGGGATCGAATCGCCGCCGCCCGGTCCGCCGATCGCGAAGACGCGCGTCCGCGGCCCGCATCGGTCGGCGCGATAGACGTCCCGCAGGATCCGGGCGGGGACTTGGCCGGAGGCGGATTCCGCCCCGGGCCGGAGCGAGGCGTACGTCCAGAGGCAGCCGAGCCGCCGGTAGAGGAGCCGCGTGGCGAGCCCCAGCCCCCCCATCCCCAGCACGACACGCGGGCCGTCCGCGCGCGCGGCGAGGCGGGCGAGCGCCGCGAGCTCCGCGCCGTTCCGCGGCGTCGCGGCGATCTTCACCACGTGCGGCGCCCGGGCGGCGATCGCGCGATAGAGGCCCGCCAGATCCGCCGGCGTCCCCTCGAAGTCGTGGCGCGACAGGATCACCTTCGCGCGGCCAAGGTCGGGGAGGGGATCGACCTTCGTCTCGACGTCGACGTAGTCGGCCCCCAGCGCGGCGGCCTCGCGGAGGATCGAGAGCCGGGCGCCCTCCGTCCCCTCGAACCGCCCGCCCTCCCACCCCGCCCGGCAGGTGGCGACGAGCGGCACCGGCCGCCCCGTCGCGGGCGCGGCAGGCCGAGCGCGGAAAAGGGCGCGCAGGTCGAGGTCGCGGACGTAGTCGAGGCGGAGCTCGACCAGGTCGGCGGCGGCGGCCGCCTCGCGCAGGTCGGCGACGGCCCCGGCGGTGGTCGCGGCGGTGACGGGGACGCAGATCATGCCGGGAGTGTAAGGAGGGAGGCGGCGGTTGTCGAGCGATTTGCCCCCGGCCGGTTTCCACCAGGCCCCCCCCGACGATCGGGGCGATCGCGCCCGCCCCTGTCCCTTTCGTGCTAGAATTTGTCCTTTTTCTGCGAGAGGCGGGGCCGGGCCGGAGCCTATCATGCCGTCCCGCCGCCCAGGCGGGCGGGAAGTCCCCCGGCCGCCTCCGGATCAGGAGCCTCCGCCATGCACGCCACGCCATGGATCGCGACCGGACTGGCGTTTCTTGCCCTGCCCGCCGCAGCGCCGGCCGAACTCAAGCCGCTCGACCTCCAAGTCGAGATGCGAACGGCCCCGGAGGGGATCGACGACCCCGCCCCGCGCCTCAGTTGGCGCGTGGAGTCCGCGGCCCGCGCGCAGAAGCAGTCCGCTTATCGGATCCTCGTGGCCGGAAGCGCGGAGGCGCTGGCGGCGGAGCGGGGCGACCTTTGGGACAGCGGACGGGTCGAAAGCGACGCGACACAGCACGTCGCCTACGCCGGCAGGCCCCTCGCCTCCGGGCAAGCCTGCTTCTGGAAGGTGAAGGTCTGGGACGGGGCGGGACGCGAGTCCGGCTGGAGCGCGCCGGCCCGCTGGTCCATGGGGCTCCTCGACCCGTCGGACTGGAAGGCGCAGTGGATCTCCTTCAAGGACAGCTCGCCCGTTCATGCGGACCGCGCGACGCTCCACCTGCCCCCCGCCCGCTACTACCGGAAGGAATTCTCGGCGCCCAAGGCCGTCCGGCGCGCCACCGTCTACGCCTCCGCCCTCGGGATCTACGCGCTGGAGCTCAACGGCCGGCGCGTCGGCGACGCCTGGTTCACCCCGGGCTGGTCGGACTACGCCAAGCGGGCCTACTACAACACCTTCGATGTGACGGCGCTCGTCGCGACGGGCCCCAACGGCCTCGGCGCCGTCGTCGCCGACGGCTGGTACGCCGGCTACGTCGGCTACGGCCTCCTCTGCGGCTACGGTCCCCACCAGACCGGTCGTTCCTTCTACGGCAAGACCCCCGCCCTCCTCGTCCAGCTCGCGATCGAGTACACCGACGGCACGCGGGAGACCATCGTCACCGACCCGACCTGGATGGTCACGGGCGACGGGCCGATCCGGGAGGCGGATTTTCTCATGGGCGAGACCTACGACGCCCGGCGCGAGATGGCCGGGTGGTCCCGCCCCGGCTTCGACGACGCCGCGTGGCGGCCCGCCATCCCCGCCGAGGCCAACGGGAGCGTCCAGGCCCCATTCTTCGACCCGTCAGGCCGCCGGCCGATCGAGCTGGGCTTCCGGAAGCCCCCCCGCCTGCAGGCCTATCCCGCCCCGCCGATCCGCGCGACGGAGGAGTTGAAAGCCCGGCGCATCACCGAGCCGAAGCCCGGCACGTACCTCTTCGACCTCGGCCAGAACATCGCCGGCGTCGTCCGGCTCAAGGTCCGGGGCCCCGCGGGAACAGCGGTCACGCTCCGGTACGGCGAGATGCTCCACCCGGACGGGCGGCTGATGACGGAGAACCTGCGCAAGGCGCGCGCGACGGACACCTACACCCTCCGCGGCGACCCCGCCGGCGAGACCTGGACGCCCCGCTTCACCTACCACGGATTCCAGTACGTCGAGCTGACCGGCCTGCCCGCGAAGCCCGGCCTCGACGCCGTCACGGGGCTCGTCCTCCACTCCGACACGCCGCTGGCCGGCGCCTTCGCCTGTTCCGACGCGATGGTCAACCGGCTCTACCTCAACATCGTCTGGACGCAGCGCGCCAACTACGTCGAGGTCCCGACCGACTGCCCGCAGCGGGACGAGCGGCTCGGCTGGATGGGGGACGCGCAGATCTACGCCCGCGCCGCCACCTTCAACGCCGACGTGGCCGCCTTCTTCACGAAGTGGCTCGATGACGTCGAGGAGGCCCAGCACCCCTTCGGCGCCTACCCCGACTACTGCCCCTACCCGATGGCGCACGGGAAACCGGGCAAACCATACGGTACGGCCTGGATGGACGCGGGGATCATCTGCCCGTGGACGATGTGGCGGGCTTACGCCGACGCGCGGGCCGTCGGGCGCCACTTCGACTCCATGAAGCGGTTCATGGACTTCCGGGCGAAAGCCGGCCCGACGGGAGCGTCCATCGGCAACCCCTGGGGCGACTGGCTCAACGTCAACGAGCCGACCCCGATCGAGTACATCGACCTCTGCTACCACGCCCGGACCGCCGACCTGATGGCGGAGATGGCGGCGGCCCTCGGCAAGATGGACGACGCGGCGGCGTACCGGGATCGGCTCGCCGCCTTGAAGGCGGATTTCCAGACGCGCTACGTCGGGGCGGACGGCCGGTTGAAGGTGGACTCGCAGACGGCGCACGCGCTCGCCCTCGACTTCGGCCTGCTGCCGGAGGGCCTCGCGCAGGCGACGGCCGACCGCCTCGCGGAGAAGATCGCGAAGAACGGGTTCCGCATGGCGACGGGCTTCCTCGGCACGAAGCCGCTCCTGCCCGTCCTCAGCGCCCACGGCCATCACGACCTCGCCGTCCGCCTCTTCCAGAGCCGCGCCTTCCCGTCCTGGGGCTTCGAGGTGGAGAACGGGGCGACGACGATCTGGGAGCGGTGGGACAGCTACACGAAGGCGGACGGCTTCGGGCGGCACAACGCGGCGATGAACTCCTTCAGTCACTACGCCTTCGGCGCCGTCGGCGAGTGGATGTTCCGCGACCTCGCCGGCATCGACTCGGACGGCCCCGGCTTCTCGAAGATCCGCATTCGCCCCGGGCCGCCCTCGCCCGGCAGCAATCCGGACCGGATGCCGATCGATGCGGTGAAGGCGGAGTACCGCTCCCGGCACGGCCGGATCGCGGTGGACTGGCGCCGGGAGGGGGCGCGGTTCGCGCTCCGCGCCGAGATCCCGGCCAACACGACCGCGACGATCCTCCTGCCCGCCGCGGACGCGGCCTCCATCACGGAGGGCGGCCGGCCCCTGGCGGTGGCGGAGGGCGTGACGCTCCTCCGGATGGAGGGCGGCCGGGCGGTGATCGCGGCGGGATCGGGCCGCTACGCGTTCGACGCGAAGGTTGAATAGCGGGAACCTTGCCGGTATAGATCGTAGGCGTCGTCCCCGCCCCGCCTTCAGGAGGCTCTCATGCCCGACGCCGATCCCCTCCGCGCCGCCGCCGGCCTCGCCGGCGTCCCCGTCGCGCGCCGACACATCTTCCTCTGCTGCGACCAGACGGAGCCGCGATGCGCCGACAAGGCGCGGGGGCTCGCCGCGTGGGAGTTCCTCAAGAAACGGCTCAAGGAGCTGAAGCTCAGCGAGCAGGGGGGCGTGCTGCGGACGAAGGCGAACTGCCTGCGCATCTGCCAGGGCGGCCCCATCGCCGTCGTCTATCCCGAGGGCGCCTGGTACCGCGCCTGCGATCCGCCCGCGCTCGAGCGGATCATCCAGGAGCACCTCATCGGCGGTCGCGTGGTGCAGGACCTGCTCATCGCCGAGCGCCGGCTGGGGGGGTGAGCCGCCCCGCGCCGGCGGGGAGGGGCCATAACGCCCGCCCCGGTCTCAGGTTCCCGGCATGAACCCCGGAATCTCGAAGCAGGCGGCCTCCGACGTGCTGCGGACATAGATCCGTCCGTGGGCGACGACCGCCATGTTCCAGCACTTCCCGCCGAGGGCCTGGATTCGCCCCTTCTCGATGTATTTTCCCGGCGTCGCCTCGACCAGCACGAGACTGCCGTTGGACTGGACCAGCACGTGGCCGTCGACGAGGATCGTCGCCCCGCCCGAGCTGAACCCGCCCTGCGACCAGAGCTCCCGGCCGGTGGCCAGCTCCACGCATTTGAGCTGGGCGTTGTTGTAGTCCTTGAATCCGTAGATGCCGTACAGGTGGCTTTCGCGACAGACGGGGGTCGTCCAGTGGTTGGCCAGCGCGTTGCCTTTCGATCGCCACAGCTCCGCGACCCCGCCCCGCCCGACCCGCGCGGCCCCCGCGCCGACGTCGTAACCGGCGGAGCAATAGGCGATGTCGCCGGCGACGACGGGGGTGGAGGCGGTGGAGACGTTGAAGCCGAACTTGTAGTGCCAGAGCGGGGCGCCGGTGGCGGCGCCGAAGGCGAAGAGCCCCTCCTTGGCGAAGAAGACCACGTGACGGACGCCGCCGAGGGTGGCGACGCAGGGGGAGGCGTGCGTCAGCTTCGCGTCCCCAACGGCCCACGCGGGGCGTCCGGTCTTCTTGTGGACGGCGAGGAAGGCCTTCCCCTTGCCGCCGCCGTGCACGAAGACGAGGTTCCCGTCGACGAGGGGCGAGGCGGCGCTTCCCCACTGGCTGATCCCCGCCGTCTTGAGCTGCTCGTCCCCCCCCATCGCCTTGGGCAGATCGAGCGACCAAGTCTCCTTCCCCGTCGCCGCGTCGAGGCAGACGAGACGAAGGTAGGTGCCGAGGCAGTAGACGCTCCCGCCATCGACGGCGGGGGTGGAGCGGGGCCCGTTGCCGCCCTGGCCCTCGAAGATCGTCCGGTCGATCGGCGCCGCCCAAAGCTCCCGGCCGGTGGCGGCGTCGAGGCAGACGCACCATTCCTTTTTCTCGCGCTCGACCAGGGCGTACGCCTTCCCTCCGCTGACGGCGAGGACGCCGAACCCCTCGCCCATCGGGACCTTCCAGAGCGGCTTCGGGGGCGTCTGGGCCCAAGCGGCGGCCAGCCCCGTCTCCGGGGAAGAGCCGTCGCCGCTCGGCCCCCGGAACTGGGGCCAGTCGGCGGCGATGCCGGGAAAGGCGAACAGCGGAAGGGCCAGGAGGAAGAGGACGCGACCCGGGATGGCCGATGGCATGTGTGGAATCTTTCCGGAAAGGGCCTCGCGGAACGAGCGCTCCAGGCGGGAGCCGTCCGGGAACCCCGGCAGCGGCCGCCCCCGCCGCGCGTCCATGGCTTATGTCGCGGACCCGCCGGACATGTCCCGCCTCCTTACCGCGCCTGCTCGTCCTCCGCGTTCAGCCGGAGCACGTGCTCGCGCAGCGCGCGCTGGAGCGCGGCGGGATCGCCGAAGGCCGCCTCGAAGGCCTCGGGGCCGCCGTGCCCCCGCAGCGCCGCCGTCACGTAGCCCGTTATCGCCTGCCGCCGGTCCGGCGTCGTGTTGAACAGGAAATGCCAGAGCGCCCACGCCCGGGCGTAGAGCCGACGGGCGCGAAGGGCCCGCCCCGCCTCGTCCAGCGCCGGGTCCTCCATCTGCCGCCAGAAGCCGTCCACCGTCAGCCGCAGGAACGGCTCGAGCGGTTCGCCGGCGGCGACCGCCTCGGCCGCGTCCGGCAGCCGGCAGCGGTTCACCACGTGAAAGACGATCCCCCCCTTCTCGTCCCGCCCGAATGCCTCGTAGTAGCAGGCCATCCCCTCGAGGAACCAGAAGGCCTCCGGCCCGCGGCTGTCCTGGACGAAGTGGTGGACGATCTGGTGCGTGCCCTCGTGAAAGAGGACCTGCGCGTCACCCCGCGGCCCGGGATAGAGGATCAGGCGCCGGCGGGCGTACTCGTAATGCCCGCCCACCGACTCCGGCATCGCCCGCCCCTGCGCCTTCGTCGCGTACCGGTCATAGGCCTCGCGCGAGCCGAGAATGACGACGGGCAAGACGCGGCCGGACGAGCGGAGGGCGAACATCCCCGGGAAGTCCCGCTGCAGCGCCGCATACAGGCACTCGAGCTGCTCGGCGTAGGAATCGAGGAGGACATCGACCGCGAACCGGGGGTCTTTCTGGAGGGCAATCAGGTAGGGATGCTTCGCCCGCCAAGCGAACTCGGCCTGGAGCTCGCCGGGCAGCGCGCGCGTGAGGGACTCCGCTTCGCGGCTCCAGGCGACGGCCGGGTCGTCCGGGGGGGCGGGCGCCGGGGCGGCCTCGCCGGTCCGTTCCGGGCGGGCGGCCGCCTCCGGCCCGGGCGCGGCGGGCGGGAGGGCGGCGCGACCGGCCTTCCGGCGCGGCGGGAAGGCGAGGATGGCGACAACGACAACGGCCACGACCGCGCCGGCGGCGAAGGCGACCCCCCGCCTTCGGCGCGCGGCGGCCAGACGGCCCCCCCCCTCGGGATCGGGCGACGCGACGAAAACGCCGCCGCACGCCCCGCAGGTCAGTCGAACCGGCTCCCTCTGGAGACGACCCATCCGGCGCGCCGAGAGGTTCCGAGCTGCATCGTACTCGGCGCCGCAGTGGGGACAGGTCAGCAGGGCGCTCACGCCGGGCTCCCTCCTGGGGGCACGCGCACGCCGCCGCGCGTCCTCCGACCCGATCGGTCGGGGTTGACCTTGCGCCGGCCCATCACCGCCCCGCCGGCGGCGCAACCATCAGGGACTCGATCGTCTCCTGCACGCGGGCCTGGACGCCCGGGGCGAACTCGACCAGGACGTGGTCCTTGTCCGGCTCGGCCCGCCACTGGTTGGTGCCGTTCTCGAAGAGGTGGTTATACCCGTCCGTGCGCAGCCGCCAGAACGGGGCGTCGGGGCGGACGGCGAAAAGCAGGGCGACTTGGTCCCAGCTCGGGCGGGTCGGCTTCGCGCCGAGGTAGAGCTCATAGATGCGCCGGACCGGGTTGGCCGCGGGCAGGTCGCGGAGCCCCTTCCCGGTCAGGATCTCCTCGCCGAGCCCGCTGAACCAAATCGTGCCCGGCCAGTCGCGGACCGCGGCCAGGGCCGCCTGCGGGTCGGTCTTGAAGTTGCCATAGACCTTCGGGTCCAGGTGCTCCGGGTACCGCCCGCCCATGCAGACCCAGCGGGCGACCTTGCGCTTCACGAGCGCCGGCCCGGCAAGGGGGCTGTGCGCGTCCGGTCCGGTCTCAAGCAGGTCGCGCAGGTTGGTCACGTCGCCCACGGTGACGATCACGACGCTCGCGTCGGGCGCCGCGGCGAGGACCTTCCGGTAGACGTCGGTCGCGGCGGGGGCGTCGTCGTACGACTTCAGCGTTCCGGGGAACTCCTTCGCAATCGTCTCGGCATACTTCGACCCGATCTTCGAGCCGGTGTCGCGTCCGCGGGGGACGCCGATGAGCAGGTCCGGCCGGCCGTAGTAGCGGTTGATCGCCTCGACGCAGGGGGCGGACCACCGGTGGCGGGCGCTGCAGACGGTGGCGAGGATCCGGACCTCGCCGGCGTCGGCCATCGCGTGAAGCATCGCCAGCGCCCCCGCGTCGTCGCAGTCCGAGTCCATGTCCGTGTCGAAGAGGAGGGGGACGGGAGCGGCGGGGGCGGCCGCCGCGCAGACGGACAGGGTCAGGACCGCCGACACCCACCGGGCGGCACGTCGGACACGGGTCACCTTCGATCTCCTTCCCGACAGGAGCGCGCGCGGCGCCGGCCGGCGCGCGCCGGCCGGCTATTTCGCGCAGACGGACCGGACCTCGTTGAGATCGGTGTGGCCCTGGAGGACCTTCTGGATGCCGTCCTGCATCAGCGTGACCATGCCGCCTCGGACGGCGGCGTCGCGGATCTGGGTGACGACGGTCTTCTTGTAGATCATGCCGCGCAGCTCGGCATTCATGACCATCAACTCGTGGACGCCGAGGCGGCCGCGGTAGCCGCCGTTGTGGCAGGCGGGACATCCCTTGGCGCGGAAGATCTCGACGGGCCGGGCGGGGAGGCCGTGGGCGGCCCAGGCCGCGGCGCCGCCGTAGGCTTCCACCAGCGCCGCCCATTCGTCCGCGTCCGGCATCGCCCGTTCCTTGCACTCCTTGCAGAGCCGCCGGCAGAGGCGCTGGGCGAGCACGCCGAGCAGCGAGTCGCCGAACGAGAAGGGGTCGATCCCCATGTCGAGGAGGCGCGTCACCGTCTCGGGGGCGTTGTTGGTGTGCAGGGTCGAGAAGACGAGGTGGCCGGTGAGCGACGCCTCGATGCCGGCCTGGGTGGTCTCGAGGTCGCGCATCTCGCCGACCATGATGATGTCGGGGTCGGCGCGCAGGAAGGCGCGGAGCGCGCGCTCGAAGGTCAGCCCGATCTTCGAGGCCATCTGCACCTGACGGAGGCGGTACTGGGTGATCTCAACCGGGTCCTCGGCCGTCCAGATCTTGTAGTCGGGCGTGTTAATGTAGCCGAGGGCGGAGTGGAGGGTGGTCGTCTTGCCGGAGCCGGTGGGCCCGACGCAGAGGATGATGCCGTAGGGGGCATCGACGATGGCCTTGAACTTGGCGAGGTTGCCCTCGGACATGCCGATCTGGTCGAGCGGGATGGGCTTGGAGGCGGCCAGGATGCGCATGACGACGTCCTCCTGGTTCGCCGCCGTCGGCAGCGTCGCCACGCGCAGCTCGATGTCCAATGGGCCGTAGTTCTTGAACTTGATCTTGCCGTCCTGGGGAAGACGCCGCTCGGCGATGTCAAGCTGGGCCATGATCTTGATGCGGCTGACCAGGGCGCGGGCGAACCGGCGCGGCACGCGCTTGCCGTCGAGCAGGTACTCCCGGCAGACGCCGTCGATCCGGAAACGGATCTCCAGGTCCTGCTCGGGGTACGGTTCGATGTGGATGTCGGAGGCCCCCGCCTTGAAGGCGTCGATGATGATCTTGTTGACGAGCTTGACGATGCCGGAGTTGTCCTCGGCGACCTCGTCTTCCTCCTTCGACTGGGGCTTGAGGGCGTCGAGGGACTCGGCCTCGAGCATGGAGAAGATCTCGTTGCCCGACGCGGCGGCCACCTCGTGCGGCGCGGGAGCCGCGGCCTCCGGTTCCGGCTTCTTTCCGATGTCGTAGAAGCGGTCGATGAACTGGAGAATGTCCTCCTTGATCCCCACCCGCTGCCGGATCCGCCGCTCGGGGATCCCCAACCGCGCCGCCAGATCCGAGATCTTCTGGATGTCCTTCGGGTTCTCCATCAGGAGGGTCACGTTCTCCCCCTCCCGCCCGAGCGGCACGATGCAATGGAACTTCAGGTAGTCGGGGTCCAGCTTCTCGAGCAGGTCCTTCGGCGCCGGCAGGGCGGCGTCGTAGACGACGAAGGGGCAGCGGAAATGCTGCAGAAACGAGTCGGCCAGCTGCGCCTCGGCAACGCCGAACTTGCGCATCAGGATCCGTTCGACCGACTCCTCCCCGGCCAAGGCCTCCTGCTGGGCCTGCTCGAGCTGCTCCTCCGAGATCACCTCGTTGACAAGCAGGGCGTCGTACTTGCTCCGGCGCAGGTGGATCTTCCGCTGGTTCCCGAAGGCGATGGCCAGGGTCCGGGCCAACTCCAGCAGCATCGCCTCGTCGTCGGCCGTGAACGGGGCCGCGGTCTTCCGGTTGACCACCTGGAGGACCCCGAGCAGCTTCTCGTCCTTCACGATCGGGGCGCAGAGGACCTGCTTCGTCCGAAAGCCGGTCTTCTTGTCCCACGAGGCGTCGAACCGGAGGTCCTTGTGGATCGCGGCGAGCTCGGCCGCGCTATACGCGTCCTTGATCCGGACGACCTGTCGGCTTTGGGCGACAAAGCCGGCGATGCTGGCCGGCGAGATGGGGATCCGGATCTCCTTGATCTCTTCGCCATCTTTCACCTTCGAGAAGATCTCGTGGGCGGCGGCGTCGACGGCGTAGATGGTGACGCGCTCGCCGCCGAGAAGCTGCTGGATGTCGGCGCGGACCTTGAGGATGATCTCGTCGAGAGAGGAGGCGTGAATGCGGTCGGAGAGCCGGCGCAGGCTCGTCTCCCGGACCAACTGCTGCTCGAGTTGCTTGACCTTCTCGGCGGCGGAGGGGGCCATCGGGTGCTCCTCATCAGGGCGTGGCAGCCAAGCCCGCGGGACCGGCCGGCATTATCGGGGGGAGGACGGGGGGTGGCAAGGGATTTTGCGGCTCGCAGAACGGCCGGCTATCGACTACGTCTCGATGATCGACTTCGGCTCATTGCCGCCGAGGGGATCCTTCTTCGTCCCCTTCACCCGCCAGGCCTTCTTGCGGCGCGCAACGACGAGGGGGGCTTCGATGATGCGGATCGGTAAGGGGTACTCCGCCAAACCCAGCTTGACGACCTCCCGGCGCTCCAGGCCCGCCACGAACGTCGTCCTTCTGTCGCCACGTTCTCCCCTCCGACACCCCGCCCCATCAGGGGGCGGGGCAGGCGCGGAGGGGGGACGGGACACACCCTCTCCCTATCTCCCGCGGCACGCCGCGCGCGCCGGGAGCGCCCCACGACCCTGACCGGCCGGTGTTTTGCCGCGCCCCGCGCCCCCCGGCGTAGCCCTTTCCCACTCCGTCGGGAGAGCGGAGCAACGGCAGACGGCGTATAAGCAAATCCCGTGCCACACTCACGAATATCGCGCAAGTCGCCTCGCCAAATGGATTTAAGCCAAATCCGGGCTCCAGCGGACCTCTCGTACGATGTTACTTATCGTAACATTGCCTCGATCCTGCGCCCCTGTTCCAGTCCCCTGCGTTGCATGGCAGGTTGAACGACCGCGGGCGACACAGGCGTGCCGCCCCTCAGGCGTCTTTCCCGTCCGGTTCGTCGCGCAACCTCCGACATCGGCATCCGGACTCCCCGTCGATCTGGCGCTGAGTATCGGCGCTTCGTCGGCAGCGACGGGTTCGGACGGCGCGCGGCGATTCTCTCGCGACGATCAAGGCAAACAGCCGTGGGAGGGGTTTGTCCGGCCGCGTATGAGCCGGCCTCCTTGGGGCCGGACAACCCCGATCCGATAGGAGTCGATCGGGGTTGTCCCACGTCGGGACACGGATCGTTCGTGGGACAAACCCCTCCCACGCTTTGGGGCCGCCGGTTGGTGGAGCGCGACGACCGCCTTCGCGCCGGGGAGTACCGCAACGGCTTCGGCGGGCAGGTCCGTCCCTCCCGCCCGGCCAGGGCTCACCGCGGCCCCGCCCGGCGGCGGAGGACGTTGGCGGCGATGACGGCCAGCAGGACGGCGGCCACCACGCCGGCCACCCCGATGCGGACCCAGGACTTGTGCGAGGAGGACGGGGCGCTGGGTGAGGGGGACCCCTTGCTGGCAGGGGCCGCCTCAGGCTCGGACTCCGGGCGGGGCGTGTTGGGAACGGCCGAGTCGGAGGCCGCGGATGGGGAAGACACGGGCGTACCGCCTTCCGATGCCCGTACCCTTTGGTCGCGCCGGCGGCGGTCCGAAAGGGCATTCAGCAGCCTCTCATTTTCGGCCAGCCATTCGGTCTTGCTCTGTCCATTCTGAAACCTGTTTGGCCTATCGGAACGGACAAGAGACTCTAAGCGATCCATCACAGATTCAGGTAAAGGCATGTCTTGGGGATATCCACGCATGGCGGTCCA